>Ga0181597_10000004_pt1 | contig 258267 bp, 249 predicted proteins | sample 041ome_5_FD_148647 | JGI IMG/M metagenome (GOLD analysis project Ga0181597, IMG submission 148647) | Coastal salt marsh microbial communities from the Groves Creek Marsh, Skidaway Island, Georgia - 041403US metaG (spades assembly) | ecosystem: Environmental > Aquatic > Marine > Intertidal... | reverse complement strand
GCATTCAGCGGGTTAAGCCCATCGACATCTTTCGCCGGATCAATGGTGTCGATAACGCGCTGTTGCGAGATTTGGTCGGGCACCGGAAACTGCACCAGAATGCCATTGACCGCCGTATCGGCGTTCAGCGCGCGCACTTTATCGAGCAGCACCGCTTCGGGCGTATCGGCGGGTAGGCGGAACTCCAGCGAGGTCATGCCCGCCTTTTTGGTGGCGATGCCTTTATTGCGCACATAGATTTGGCTCGCCGCATCCTCGCCGACCAGCACCACGGCAAGGCCCGGGGTTTTGCCATGGGCTTTTTCAAGCGCCCCCACCGCCGCGCCGATACGGCCGCGCAAATTTTCGGCGATGGCTTTGCCATCAATACGCTGCGCGCTCACGCCGTTCTCCTTCTAGCCGCCATAGACCGCCGGGCCCAACACTTCCCACATCAGATTGCGCAGAAACAAAAGCCCGAAAATCAGCACCAAAGGCGACAGGTCAAGCCCGCCCATATCGGGCAAAAAGCGGCGAATGCGGCGATAGACCGGTTCGGTCATGCGATTGAGCGCATCGCCGATCATAAACACAAAACGATTGCGCATATTGATGACGTCAAACGCCACCAGCCAGCTTAACACGGCCGAGGCAATGATAATCCAGATATAAAATTCGATGAGCTGGGAAACCAGCGTCAGCACCGCACCCATAAAAACCTCTTAACCGAAGCGGGCGGCGGCAAGTGCCGCGCTAGATAGCCGCTTCGCCATCTTCCTTCATATAAATCGAGTCGCGCGGCCGTGCCATAACGCGGCGCACCATCGGCTCAAAAAATTCCAGCTTATAGCTTTCATATTCCGGGTCGAAACTGTTCTGGTCATACAGATGACAGAACTGCGCGGTGTATTCAAAATGCTCGCTATCGCGGAAGGCTTCGCGCGCATCGCGGTCGAGACCGATATGGTGGAAGAAATAATAGCCCTGAAAGACGCCGTGATTTTGCAGCATGAAATAATTCTGCTCGGAAATAAACGGCTTCAAAATCGTTGCGCCCAGCTCGGCATGGTTGAAAGTGCCCAGCAAATCGCCAATATCGTGCAGCAGCGCGCACACCACATATTCCTCATCGCGGCCATCTTTATGCGCCCGCGTCGCGGTTTGCAGACTGTGCTCAAAACGGTCAACCGCAAAGCCGCCAAAATCGCCCTGCAGCATTTTCAAATGTTCCATCACGCGGTCGGGCAAGCTCTTTGAAAATTCACCAAAGGCCGCAGAGATTTTTTGATAATCATCTTCCGTGCCATCAATCATGGCCGAGAACTGCGCCCGCTCTTTTACGTCTGTTGTATCGTCCAGCATGACAATCTCCCTTAAATTTCTCTGCATTGTGCCGCAAGCGGCGACAAATCGCAAATTGCTTTTCGCCTTGTTATCGTGGCCGCCGCGCCCTAGCGTAGGATTTTACTTGGGAGATGAAAATGCTAGGATATGTGACACTCGGGACCAATAATATCGAAAAAGCCCGCGCTTTTTATAGCGCCCTTCTGGGCGAGCTGGGCATGAGCGAGCTGTTTGACAATGAACGTTTGTATTTTTACGGCAGCGATCCGGCGGGGCCGTTTGTCGTGGTTGGCGGGCCTTATGACGAGCAGGCCGCATCGGTCGGCAATGGCGTCATGGTGGCGCTGAAATGCGAGGACGATGCCAAAATCAACGCCATGCACGCCAAAGCGCTGGAACTGGGCGCCACTGATGAGGGCGCGCCGGGCGAACGCGTGCCGGGCGTATTTTACGGCGCTTATGCGCGCGACCCGGACGGCAATAAGCTGTGCTTTTACAAAATGGGCGGCTAGGCAGCTAGCCTGCCGGTTCAAGACGCGTCGGGTGCCGGTTTGTTGGGCGAGGCATAGTTCTCCGGCCTGACACCGCGCACACCGTCAAAAAACGCGTAAATTTCGGCCATATCGGCATCCAAATCACCCGATGGGTACATGATGCGGTCAACCCCGACCGACTTCTTGTCGCAATCTATGCCGGCCAGAATAATCGGCACTTTGGCCGCCACCGCCATATGGTAGAAACCGGTTTTCCAACGGGTGCGCGGGCTGCGCGTGCCCTCCGGCGTCACCACCAGATGAAAAGTATCATTTTTCTCAAATTGCTCGGCCATTTGGGAGACGTAATCGCGCGCCGAACGCCGGTCGATCGGGATGCCGCCGCAATAGCGCAAAATCCAGCTCACCGGGCCGATGAACAGCGTGTGTTTGATAAGCACGCGGACATGCAGATTGAGCGCGAGCACCAGCGGCAAAAACAACCCGAAATCCCAATTCGATGTATGCGGCGCGGCGACGACGATGCATTTGGGAATCTCTTTGGGAATGGTCGGCCCCGGCCGCCAACCAATAATCAGCAGCACCCCCCAGGCGATGAGTTTCAAAAGCGAGCTCAAAATTGGCGTGTTGAAAATCGTCATGAGCGGTCAGGCGCGCCGTTTTGGAAGCGCGGCAAATTCGGCGTCGCGTTTTTCAGCCCGCGCTTGCATGGCTTCGTAAATTTCTTCCGGATGCAGCATGGAGGCATTCCACATGCCGATCCAATCGAGACCGTCTTGCGTGTTGTGGTCGCGCGCATAGGTGATGGCGCGCTTGCAGCCATGCACGGCCAGTGGCGCATTGGCGGCAATTTCGCGCGCTATATCCATGACCCCGTCCAGCATCGCTTGATGGTCATCAAAGACGCGATTGACAAGGCCGATATTGAGCGCCTCGGCGGCCGGCATGCGGCGGCCCGTATAGGCCATTTCACGGACAATGCCCTCCGGGATGAGCTTGACGATACGCGGAAAAGTGCCGACATCGGCGGTCATGCCGATCTTGGTTTCATAAATCGTCAAAAACGCATTAGCGGTGGCGTAACGCATATCGGCAGCCGTCGCCAAATCCACCCCACCGCCGATACAACCACCCTGAATGGCGACCAGAACCGGCAAGCGGCACGTTTCCAGCGCCGAGATGGAGCCTTGCATGCGCTTCACCGTATCGAGGAATTTGAGGCCACGCTGACGCTCGGCATGAGCATCTGGCGCGGGGTCTTTGACCGCGTCCGAGCCGAACATGGAGACATCGAGACCGCCGCAAAAATGGGGGCCGGTGGATGAAATAACGATTACCCGCGCCTCGGCATTGGCGTCAATCTCGTCGATGAGTTTTGGCAATTCCTCCCAGAAAGCGGGGTTCATATTATTGCGCACTTCCGGCCGGTTCATCACAATATGGGCGATGCCCTCGGCGATGGACAGGTCAAAACATTGATAACTCATTTTCATCTCCTTGCGCGGTCACAATTTCGCACCCGCTTTAAGCTTTAAATTAACGACAGCGCATCGAGATGCAAGGCCTGCCAGCCCGAGCGTTCAGCCATCACGGCGAACATTTCATCGCCGCGTTGCGTGCGCTCCACAATCATTGCCGAAATAACCGCCATAATGAAACCGGCAAAGCTGGCGCGGCGGTAATCGGCCCAGGCCGCTTCGAGGTCATAAGCGCCGACGCACGCGCCCAGCTTGGCATGATAGGCAGCGACCAACCGCTCTTCATGGGCGGCGCGCTCTTGCGCCTGTTTCAAACTGGTCGAGATACAATAGGCGATATCGCCCATCGGTGGGCCGGCCGATGCGGTCTGCCAATCGAGCAGCACAGTGCGCCCGTCAGCATCGGAGAACAGCATATTATCGAGGCGCATATCGCCATGCGTCAAAACCACCGGCCCCTCGCGCGGGGTGATATACGCGTCAAACCGCGCCACCAGCGCCGCGCCCATATCGAGAATATCCGCATCCAGCCGCTCCGCATAACGCGCCCGCCATTCCGGATAGACGCTCGGCAATAGCGCGGCGACAAAAGCGCGGCGTTCTGCTTGCTGGCTATAGGTCAAAAAAGCATGGCCCGACAGTTTCGCATCGTTCCAATGGCTTTTATGCAGGCGCGCCGCCTCATCGAGGGTCGCCTCGAGCTGCGCCAGCGAGCAACCATCCATTTGCGCAATCTGCTCGGCCGGGGCCATATCCTCAAACAGCAATAAGCCGTCGCCACTCGCCGCATCATAATCGGCCAGATAGGCATGCGGCACGCGGGCACCGCAAGCCGCGCCGAAATGCGCATAAAACTGAGTCTCGATTTCATATAGCTGCATGCTATGCGCGGTGCCGCGGCTCACCGCATCGGCCGCCGGACATTTAGCGACAAGCGTTTTGGGCGGGGTTTCAAAATGCCCCTCATCCTCGCGCCAATCGAGCGTCACGCGAAAACTATCGCCGACCTGACCGGTGCCGACCGGCACGAAATCAAATCCGCGCAAAGCCTCGGCCGGCCGGTCAAACAAAGCGGCCAAAAAAGCGGTGTCAAATTTCTCCGGATGGTCGCGCAAGCTCATGTCATTATCCGGTCGACAAGGTCTTCAAAACCGCTGGGGCCATGCGGGCCGATGAAAAGCTGTTCGATAACGCCCATGCCGTGATGCCGGGCGCCATTGACCGACAGCGCCACCTCGGACAGGGTTTGCACGTGCAGATTTTCCATCTTGCCGCCTTTCAGCGCCGCCTCGCCCTCGGCCAAATCGATCTCGTCAAAGCCGACGCGCAGCGCGCCGTGATGCGTGCCGTGGTTCCATTCGGGGTGGATATAGCCGAGGCCTTGCATGTAAAACATCCGCGCCAAAGGTTTAAACTCCGCAGTCAGCCCGCCGCCGGAAAGCGTCAGCCCGCAGACGCGGCGCGTTGCGTCATAATATTGGGGTGCAATCTCAAGCTGCGACAGCTCGGTGCGGCTGCCATTGGCGAAATCGTCAAACACCGCTTTGCGGTTCCAAGGCACGCCTGCGCCATCATCATTAGTGTGGCAGAAGAAAGCCGCGGCGTCGAAATTGCACGGCGTCCAGAGCCAGTAAAATTGTTGCGGTGCCGGCGGCACCGGGGCTTGTGGGTCGCCCGCGCCGACCTGCCGAATGCCCCAACTTCTATCGCGCGTACCGCGACAGCCGGTGATATCAGTTTTTTGGCCGCGCAAATCGAGCGCGCCCTGCCAGTCGATATTTTGCGTGGCGCGGGTTAGATCCATCGTCAATCTGGTGCCCTGGCGGCGGGTGAAGCGCGGCTCCTCAATCGGCAAATGCCGCGCCGTGGCGGTCAATGTGCCGGTCAAGCCGCCCTCATTATCGGCCAATGTGATGCGGGTCTCTTGCATCGGCTTGACGATTTCCACCGTTATCGGGCCGATGGTCAGCGCCAGCCTATCGCCCAACATTTCCTTCGAGGCGCGCAAATTATATTGCCGCCCCTCATAAGAAAGCGAGAAGCTGGCATCCATAATATTGAGCTGCGGATAAACGCCGAGCGCGGCGGCGAAAAACACCGCCCCATCAGCGCTATAGCCGTTGAAGAAAAAGCGGTCGTAAAAATTGCGGTCGCTGCCCGCATAGGCCATCGGCTCTGGCGTCTGGTGCAGCGGATAATCATCGGCGGGTGTCAGCATTTTTGACCCCTACATAGCCGAAATGCCGCCATCGAGCTTAAGCTCGGCGCCGGTCATGAACTTGCTTTCATCGCTGGCCAGATAAAGCACCGCATGGGCGACATCATCTGGGTCGCCAATCTCACCCAACGGCACTTGTCGCGCCAGCTTTTCCACCAGCGCGTCCTTGCCGATCTGGTCAGCCATGCCGTCGAGAATAGGCGTGTCGATGAAAGTCGGATGGATGGAGTTGGAGCGGATTTTATAGCCGCGCTTGGCGCAATGCAGCGCCACTGATTTCGACAGCAGCCAGACGCCCGCTTTGGCCGAATTATAGGCCGCCATATTGTGTCCGGCGATGAGACCGGCAATCGACGAGATGTTGATGATGGAGCCCGGCGCATGGGCGACCATTAGCGGGATGGCATATTTGCAGCCCAAAAACACGCTATCGACATCGACCGCATGGACCCGTTTCCAGGTCTCGAAATCCGTATCCTCGACCGTCGTGCCGCCACCAATACCGGCATTATTGAGCAGCACATTGAGCCCGCCCATATCGGCATGCGCGGCCTCTAAGGCAGCTTGCCAGTTTTCCTCATTGGTGACATCGAGGCGATAGGCGAAAGCTTGCTCAGGATAAGCCTCATTAATCTCATCGGCGACGGCTTTAACGCCGTCCTCATTGATATCACTGACCGCGACTTTAGCCCCCTCGCGCGCCAGCATCATGGCCGAGGCTTTGCCCAGACCCGACGCGGCGCCGGTGATGAAGGCCATTTTTCCCTGTACTCGCATGGCTGTCTCCTAATCCTTTTTTGTTGAGTTGCGATTTTGTCCGACCACGGCGCGCACCGCAGCTTTGTTTTCTTCCGAGCCGGTGAGCAGCGCATATTGCTCGCGGTCCATATAGCTGGCTAAATGGTTGAGCGCATTGGCATGGGCGTTGATGGCTTGCTTGCTCATACGCACCGGCACGGGCGGCAAGGCGAGCACTTTTTTCGCCAGCCCTTCAGCCGCTTTGAGCGCGCCGCCGGACGGCGTGACGACATCGACAAGCCCCCAATCGGCGGCCGTAGCAGCGCCGATATTCTCACCCAAAATGACCAATTGTTTGGCGCGCGACGGGCCGATAAGCGCGGTGATACGCGGATTGGCTTGCCACGACATATTAATGCCCAGCGGCACTTCCGGCAGGCGGATATCGCAATCATCCGACGCTACGCGCCAGTCGCAAGCCACACCCAGCGCCAGCGCGCCGCCAATGGCAAAACGCTCCATGGCGCAAATCGTAACTTGCTCCAGCGCTTCCCATGCGGCGCACATATCGGGGCCGAGCAGCAGTTTTTGACGCTGCTCAAGCGAGTCGAGGCCGTGCGTGTGCATATCGGGGTCTTTCAAATCGGCACCGATGGAAAACACCCGCGCGCCGGTGACGATGACGCAATGGGTCTCAATATCGGTTTTCAGCCAGCGCGCCACATCGCGCAAACCCTCCATCGCCTCGGCCGAAAGCGGGTTCATGCCGCCGCCGTAATCGCCGCGGTCGAGCGTCACAACGGCCAGCCCGTTTTCACGGCTCAACTTGATGCACTGCGGCAAATGCGGCGTATCCATAAAACCCCCTCCCGTTTGGGAGGGTTTATGTTAGAGCCTTGGCGTTAGAAGTGAAGCGATTTTGTGCGTAATCTTCGGCGCAATTTTGGGCGCAATTTTGAGCGTAAAGAAAAAACAGTGGGGCCAATAGCTATCGCTACTGGCCGCTCACCAAATGATTATTTAAGGGTGTGGGCTTTAATGCCCGGGTCGCCCATCAGCACAATCTCATTGCCGCTTTTGCCGATAGCTGTGGCAAAGCTGAGACGGTCGGGGCGCGGCTGATTGGTGAAGCTCTTGCCGCCATCATCCGAGACCAGCACGGTGCCCGACAGACCGGCCAGCACAATGCGGCCATCCTCTAGCTGGGTGCCACCGGAGACCGATTGGTCAGTGCCGGTTTCAACCGACGACCAGCTTTGGCCGCCATTGCCCGAGCGCCAGACATTACCGCGCATGCCGAACACCAGCACATCGCCATTATTCAGCCCCATGCCGCCCCAAAACGAGCCGTCATAACCGGTCTCAATAGCTTGCCAGCTGCGACCGCGGTCGCGCGATTTGTAAACCGTGCCAAACTCGGCCGGGATATAGACATTGCCTTTGGTGTCAGCGAACAGGTCATTGAGGTGGAAGTCGTCATAGCTGTCTTCGACCAGCGGGCGCTGCGTCCAGCTTTCGCCGCCATCAGCGGTTTCGAGCGTATAGGAAAAGCCGCCAACCGCGATGCCGTTTTGCGCGTCGGCAAAATAAACCGCGAATATGGGGGTCTCGCCATTGCGCTCTTCAAATTGCAGGCTCCAATTATCGCCGCCATCTTCGGTCTTCAAAATGGTCGCCGCATGGCCGACCGCATAGCCGTTTTGATTGTCGAGAAAGGTCACGCCGACCAGCGTGTTGCGCGTCGGCACCGAGGCCGCTTGCCGCCAGCTTTCGCCATTATCGTCAGAAAGAAGCACATGACCGAACTCGCCAACCGCCACCATGCGGGACCCGGCGCGCGCCACATCGAGCACCAGCGCTTGCGATGCCATGGCACTGGCCACGGCGTATTCATGCGGTGTCGGTTTGGCCCCATGACCATGACCATCGGCGCGCAAAGGCGTGCTTGATAACGTAAAAGCCAGACCCAGCGCCACAAACAAGCGCGCTGCCAATTTTTGATTACTCATTGCGTCCTCCCAAACGAGTTGGCCCCGTCAATTTGGTCATAACATAAAAACTCGCGGCGCAAAGAGCAAGCGACAAAAAAGCGCGCTGGCTCTTTTGGGGCGTTTTATCTTCTCTATCTGCCGAGGCGGCGAATATTGGCCGGTGTATAGCGATTGGCATCGAGATGGCTGGCGTCAAAATCAATCGGTTTTTCCTCATTGATAAGACCCAGCATCAAATAGCGCCCGACCGCCAAATCGTAAACCGTATCGCCCGACCCGCCGCATAGCGGTAGTTCATATTGCACGCCGCCGCCCAACTCTTGCACGCGCCATAATTCGCCGCGCCCGTCATAAATCTCAGTGGCGACAATGCCTTTTGTGTCCTCGTCTATGTAAAACACGCGCTGCGAATAAACATGGCGGAAATTGCTTTTGAGGTTGCCGACCACTTCCCAGACGCGGTGTTTTTCATAGCGCATATAATCCTGATTGATATGGCTTTTGCCGACCAGATCTTTATACGGCGTCAGCACGCGGCGGAAATTATTATAGGCGATAAACTTTTCGCTGCGGCCGCGCATCGTCCAATCAAAGCGGTCGGGCGCGCCGTTAAAGCCGCCAAAACTGTCGGAGGTAGTGATGCCGTCACTATTGGTGCCCGGATTGTCATAGGCGATGGTCGGGGCGCGGCGCACCCGCCGTGTGCCGGGGCTATAGGTCCAGGCTTTTCGCGCCTCGACAGCCATGTTCAGGCTCTCTTGCACCAGCACCACATAACCCGCCGAACGGGCCGGGGCTTTGGTCTGCAAAAGATAAAGAATGGAGATATTATCGAGGTCTTCGGCGGCCCTTTTTTGCGGGTCAGACCAACGCAAAATGGCGTCATCATGCACCGTAATCTCATAATAATCACCCGACTGGTTTACCGGAATGGCGGTGAATTGGCGCTGCAATTTATAGCCGCGATAACGCAGCGTGTGGTTCCAGACAATCTCCAGACCGTTATTGGGTATCGGGAAAGGCGAGGCCATAATCGCCTTGGCGACGCCATTGCCCTCGGCCACCAATTCGCCGATGGCGGCGTTGCTTTTGGCCGCCTTATAGACAAAATCGGGCTGCGCGCAGCTGCGGCGGCTCGGATAAACGTCCAAAAAATAGCTGTCATGGCGCTCCAGCAGCGCCTTTTGCCCGCGCGTGATGAAGCGGTCATATTGCGCGGTGTTTTGCCCTGTCACGCGAAATAACGGCTTGTCAGCGGCAAACGGATCGGGCAAATGCTTGCCTTTCTCATAGCCAATGCCTTGCGGCGGCGCGGTAATGCCGCCGCTCCAAGCCGGTATCGAGCCATCGGCATTGCCGGCGCGCTCCGAGCCCAGCGGCGTTAAATCTTTGTCGAGACGTTCGATTTGCGACGGCGGCACTTTGGCGTGCGCGAGCCCGCTTCCCAGCACCATTGCGGCCCCCAACACAGCCCCCAATGCGGCCCCCGACTTTAAGGCAAAAGCCGCGCGGTTGGTGCGCCTAAAACCGGCAGCGCCCTCAGAATAAGGGAAAGGGTTTTTGACAACGGACATGACGACCTCCACAAATCCAAGGCTGACAGCAAGCCATAAAGCGATGCGGCTTGCAAATAAAATCGGCATGGGGCGTGCCGTTAAATCGGCAGCTAAGGTCGGGCATAAAAAAAGGGCGGGCTTCCGATGTTCTGGAAACCCGCCCTAAAGGTTTTAAGCGTTCAGATTAACGGCCGAGACGACGGACGTTAGCCGGTGTGTAGTAATCCGGCGTCAAACGCTCCAGACCGGTCACGGCGTTAGCCGGACGACCTGATTTCAGCTGCAGAGCAATGTAGCGGCCGGCCAGCAGATCGTAGATCCACTCACCACCGGTTGTCCAGCAAGTGGTCGCTTCCGGACGATAATCCGGCGCTTGGCCCACTTCTTGAACACGCCACAGCTCACCGCGACCGTCATACATTTCACCACCGGTTATTTGACCGCTGTCTTCGTCCATGCGCAGCACGCGCTTGGCGTAAATGTGACGGGCAGAGCCTTTCAGATTGCCTTCAACAACCCACTGACGACGCATTTCATAGCGTACGGGGTCAGGATTGGCATGTCCCGGCTGCAACAGGTCAGCTGACGGTGTCAGATTAACTTGGTAGTTATTCTGGATCGACAGATTTTCCGCTTTACCGACAACCGTCCAATCATAGCGGTCCGGGGCGCCGTTATAGCCGTCATACTGGTCCGATGTACCCAGACCGTCACCATTGGTGAGCGGGTTATCATAGGCAATATTCGGAGCCCGACGGACACGACGTGTACCCGGGCTATAAGTCCAGGCTTTACGGCCTTCTTTCGCCATGTTCAGCGTTTCGTGCACCAGCACCACATTGCCGGCACGACGCGCCGGGGCTGAGGTGTAAGCAACGAAGTAGATCGAAATATTGTTCAGGTCTTCCGCCCGTTTGTTTTGGGCATTGGAATACGGAAACACAACTTCGTCACGCGTATAAGTCAGAACATAATCACCACCAACGGTCGGTGCGGCATAGTTAAAGTCGCGCGCAATGCGCTCACCGCGATACCTCAGGTTGTGGTTCCATACGATTTCCAAGGCGCTGCTCGGGATCGGGAACGGTGAAGCCATAATGGCTTCAGAAATACCGTTACCGCCGTCAACAATTTTACCGACTTCGGCATTACGCTTGGCGGCTTTGTAAACGAAGTCCGGATAGACGCAAGTCCGGTTAGACTTATAAACATTCATTTTATAAGTGCCAGGATAGGTCGCCAGCATGGCTTTCTGACCGACGGTCAGTTGGCTGTCATACTGTGCCGCATTCGAAGCAGTAATCGTGTAAAGCGGCTTGTCGCCAGCCATAGGGTTGGGCAGCGCACCGCCATCCCAGCCAGACAACAGGCTCGTGCCGTCAATGCCGCGTCCGCTCCAAGCAGCAACGCCTGAGGCCGAACCGGCTTTCTCAGCACCGGTCGGGGTCAGGTCAGCGCCCAGACGGGCAACCTGATTGGCCGGTACATCAGCATATGCAACACCTGCCGCGAGGCTCAGTGTCAATGCCATGGTTAACGTTTTGGTTTTCATTTCTTTCTCCATCCAAAATAATTTGGTTCCCGGGGGCGGCGAACCGCCCCCGAAAGACACTGATTAGAAGCCGTAGCTTACATTTATTGAGATATTGTCGTGATCAACGGACCGATTATACTTTTTCTGTCCGTCAAACTCGGTATACGTCAAACCAAAAGCCAAGCTTCGGCTTTGCAGCTCGCCCTGAACCGAAAAACTGGCTCGAGAGTTGCCCTCAACAAACCCTGCGGCAGGCCGAGGAGCGATACCGTGCAAATCTTCCTGGATAACCAAGGTCGGTCGCAGGGAAATCGGCGTTCCAAACACATTATTGTATTGAAGTTGTGCAAGGATAATACCACTAGTCGCGTTTTTCGTAGCTCGACACTCTCCAAATCCACGCGCATCCAGCGAGAACAGAGCACCCAAACCAATGTCAGTGCCAGATGTACAAACGTTGGCTAGGGTAATTTCCCCCAGCGTGCCGGAAGATGTAATTGGCAAGGCCGTGTGTTCATCTGCGTTTTCAAAGTAAACATGGTTAAACTCTGTCAGCAGAACACCCAAATCGGCCCCTAAAGCTGCAATGAGTGCATTAGAACGCGTAAATGTTGCCGTTGTACCAATGTCGTACTGAAGAATATCTTCTTCAATCCAACCACTGGCTACTTGGCGTTCGTCGTGACAAGCTATAATTCCTCGCGACGTCATTTCCGGGTTATTCGACACACCACCAGAAATGGTCGGGATGCCTGTCGCCAGGGTGAAGCCTGTACTATTACCCAAAGAACCAAAGGTCCGAGCACTACAGCCCATGCCCAATGCGGTAAGTGTTAGCTCGTCTGTATCCAATTGAAGTGGGAAGTTAGGTTTGTAGACCACCTCACCTTGGACACCCCAACCAAGCACAGTCGTAGCGAAGCTGATACCCATCGCCTCAATGTCTTCGGGATACTCAGCGATCAATTCCATGTCAGGGGCAAAAGCCGGGGTCATTTCGCCCGTGTTAAAGCCGCCCGCAGCGTCTGATCCGCCGCCTTGGGCAATTCCGCCTGCAGCCGCACAAATCATGTCTTGTAACTCAGCCGCCGAACCCGGAGTAAGGGCCGAACCATCTGATTGAGTGTTGCCCGTTGCTAAACCAATATTCCTAAAACCGGCCATCAAGTTATTCGGATCTTTTACCGTAACGTCGTTCAATCGGTCGAAATCAGACGCAAGGTTATAGGCCGGAATACCCAGCGCAGCGATCCCCGCGCAACCCGCGCTAATCAGGCCCCGCGTTGTTGATTGTGCGCCTTGTGTGCCCCAACCAACACTGGCGCCATCGCTGGCCGTGCTGACATAAGGAATTTGGCTGGTATAATTTTGGTAGTAAAACCCAAACTCAGTCGAATTGAGAGCTTCAGAATACCAACGAACAGCAACGCCGTAATCATCGCCATCCATGTCCTCATCCGCACCACGCTCCAGGTGATAAGGGTCACCATAGGCAGCTCTTTGAGCTTCTAGAGAGCCAACAGTAGCTCGCTGTGTGTGTGACTGAAAACTGCCCTCAGAGCAGTCCGCCAGACCGGCTGCATTGACCACACCAAAAACACCTTGGGTGACTGTCGTTGACGCAGCTCCACCAACACCGGTTCCACTCACGTCACAGTTGACTTTGTTGTTCCCTGAGAAAAATCCGCCGCCAATCAGGAAGTCATTTCCATTGGCTGACGAGCCAGGAACAAATGCATCGGAGGCAGCATAGGGACTACCCGCTACGTCCAGACGGAAGGGCTCATGTCCAAAACCTCGATAAGCTTCCAAAGTCAGGTCGTAGGGAAGGGCAATTGACAGGTAAAGTGCATCAACAGGCAAGAGAGCCTCTTTGATTTCCGTGCCGGGGCGCCTTAGTGCTGCTACATCAACTGACGGCTGAACGTTGTTACCGCCGAGGTAAAAGGTCGCCTCACCCCAGTTAATTACCTGCTTACCCGCACGAACCAGCAAAGGCATTCCTGCAAACGATCCATCGTAATCTAAATAGGCGTCCAGAACCTGCAGATCTTCCACGAAGAGGTCTTCGTTGGCTCCGGTCGGATCACTCCGCTCAAAGCTGCTTTCATCGTCCATCACGAAATCTTTAAAAGCTGAAATCCGAGTAAACGCCCTAAAATTTTCATTTAATTGGGCTTCGATATCAGACGTGAATTTGATGGTGCCGCCCGTAACATCGCCCTTATCAAAGTTCAGCCGGCCATCATCAGCATTGATACTACTATCGTAGTTGTCTGCAGTGCCCGATGCATCTCCCGCACAACGGGTATCGTTCCGCAAACAGTAAGAGCCCGGATTTTCCATAGTTCCTGCGTTTGCCAAATTAGCGGCGCCGATATTAACCACGCCACCAGTAGCAAGACTGGTTTCGGTGACAATATCGTTAAGGTCTTCCGGGCCGCCATTGGCTGATGGCAGCAAATCAGTCTCCCTATCCGCTACACGAAACGACATGCCTACAGACATGATCGTATCAATTTGCACATCAATACCGCCAATTTTTACATTTGCAGCATTTGCTGTTCCGGCAATCGACATACTAGCCGCCACCAACGCACTCACACCGAGTAAACGCAATTTACTTTTTAACATAGAGCCCTCCTCAAAACGCCCTCCAAAAAAAACTTTTCCGAGCTTACTCCCATAAGCGTCTTCCAAAAAAGCTTTACCAATAGTACCATGCAATTCAAAAATTGGCTTCGTCAACAGTAATTTCACATAAAGTAATTATTTTAAGTCGATGTAAATTAATGATGCAAAATTGCAACACCGCGAAAAACCGCTTTCGAGGCTTATGCAACTGGACAAAAGCGCACCGGTTTTGTAGGAAAGCGCCAAGGTCAGGTTTAAAGAATTGGTTACGCCGCTTTAGCTCAGTTGGTAGAGCACATCATTCGTAATGATGGGGTCGGGTGTTCAAATCACCCAAGCGGCACCAACCTTTTTCCAAGCCCCGCGCGCGCCAGCGCGCAAAGACTTCAATGACGTCAATGGATGGTGCTAGCCGACGGCCAATTGCGGCGCGCCGGTCTTTTGCGGCGGTGGCCCCCAGCTGACACCACCCAGACGGCCGGTAACCGGACAGATGGGCTGCCACTCATCGAGCTGCAATCCGCCGGCACTCCAGCCCGCCTCGACCGGTGCGCGCCGCGCTTTATCGCGCCAGCTATGCGCCTGTGTCTCGCGCTCCAACCCGCTTTCAATGTCCGCCATTAAAAGACAGACGCGCCGCGACGGGGTCTCGGTCTCAACAAGCGGGGCCAGTATATTGGCCGCCTGACGAAAGCGCCGCGCCGCCAAGGCAATACGCGCGCGCAATATAACCGCTTCTTCGTGCGCGCCATGTTTGCCGATAAAGCGTCCAACGGAGCGCATCCGCCCGGCCGCCGGTTGGTCGTCATGGCAGGCCAGCCAAGCCTCGGCAAGCACCGCATGTGGCGTCTTTTGCCAAGCCTGTTTCAATATCTTGCGCGCCTGACGCATATGCCCGCCGCGCGCCAAAAGCCGCGCTGCCAAATCCGTCGCCGGCAATAATCCGGGGTCCAACGCCGCCGCCTGTTCGGCTTTTTTGACGGCCGCCAATTGCGCCGCCGGATCGTCTTCACCGAGCAGGCTTTGCGCTTCGGCCAATGCCAAAACGGCGCGGCGGCTTTTCACCTCGGCGCGGGCGGTTCGGGCAAAGCGCGCTTTGGACCCCGCAGCTTTAGACCAGAGCCGTAACCATTTCTCCGCCGCCGGCCAGTCACCGATTTGCACTGCCAATGTGGTCAGCCCGTCCAGCGCCCACAGCGCTTTCGGGTCGAGCTCCAAAACCTGCAGCGCATAAGTGCCCGCCGCCTCGGGGTCGTTATCGGAGCGCGCCAAATGATACAGACCCTCCAGCCCCAGCGAGGCCTGCTGCATATCCTTGGCCTTGGTGCCGTCGCCCAACATGGCATGATAATTGGCCGCCGCATCCTCACGCCGCCCATCCAGCAAAGCGGCCTGCGCCGCCATTAATAACGGCAAAGGCTGGTGCGGCATTTTTTTGCGCGCCAATCGCGTTGCTTCATAGGCGGCTTGCGCGTCGCCGCGCGCCAGCGCCATCAACCCGCCGGCCAGTGCCGCCTCGCCTTCTTGACGGTTGCGCGCCTGACGGGCGCGGCGCATTTGCACCGGAATTTGATACAGCCAATGACCGCCGACCAACAGCGCCAAAGCCAGCAGCACCAAAACCAGCATGGCCCCCAGCAATACCGGCAGCTGCATGTCGATAATATGGCCGGGCACGGCGATCGACACGCTGCCCGGCAGGTCGGCAATCAGCGCCGCCAGACTGGTCACCGTCAACACAAAAGCCAAAGCCAGCAAGAGCCGCATCATGGTCGTACCCCGGCCAGATAATCATCGCGCAAAGACGCCAGCATCGGGGCCAGCTCGGCGGCGGCGCGCACATCATCGTAAAGCAATTGCAGACCGGCACGGTCGGGACGGCTGACCGCCAGACCGCCATCGCCTTCCAGCCGTCGCAGCAAAGCGCCGATGCGCCACGCCGCTTCGTCGTGAAGGCCGCGCTCAAGGGCTGTCGCAATCAATTCAATGTCGCCGCCCGCCGTCGCCAATGGCGCTTCGGTGACGGTGATGAGGCCGTTCGCATGCGCCTGCAGCCAATCGAACAGGCGGGCGTAAAACCCCGGCGCCGTGGCAGCGCTTTCTATGGCGCGGCTATTGCTATTGGTATTGGTGTTGGTGACCCATAGTTCCAGCCGCGTCATCAACACCGATCGGGTCGGCACGCCGCTATCGGCATACAACGTCAACAGCGTCCATTCGGACCGCCGCAGCACCTGCGCCAAGGCACTGTTCTTCATAAGGTCGTCATAGGACGCGCCACTATCAAGCCGCAGCAGCAATTCACCAAGCGCGGCGCGCGCTGCCAGTCCATCGACAGCACCGGTTTTTTGCGCCGCCATGGCCAGCTCCAGAGCAGCCAATTTTTGCTGTAACGCGGCTATCTCAACTTGTGCTTGTTGACCGGCCTGTGCTTGTTGCTTCGAGAGTGGCGCATCAGCGGAGCCGGGCGCGGCGGCGTCTATAGTGGGGCTGTTTGTGTCGGGCGTATCCATCGCTTCCATCGCTTCCACCGGCGCGTCGTAAACCCCATCAAGCGCTTGTAATTGGCGTTGCAAATCGCCCAGATCGCCGCTCGGCGCAAAATCCGCTTGGGGTTCATTGGCGCTGTCGAAAACAATCGTCGCGTCATCGGCGGCGGGCGTCGCATCGACACTGTGCCAGAAGCTGTCAAATTGCGGCAGGCTCGTATGGCGCGCCTGCCAAATGCCGAAACCGGTCACCCCCAAAGCGGCCACCAGCAGAAGCGACGCCGTTACGCGATTGACCAGCGCACCGAAAAAGCCGCGCAGCATGTAGCGCAAAGCCGCCAGCGGTCGTGTCACCAGACCGCGCAAGCCGCCGACCCCATGCTCGATCAAAGGTGGCATACGCAGATACGCGCCGGCATTTGACGTGGCGCGCCCGCTATCGGCTGCCGCAGTGTCATTATCCGACGTCTGCGGCGGAATGATTTCCGCAGCCGGGTCTTTATCGGGAGTTTTCTTGGCCCTAGGCATGGCCAAAATTATGCGGCTATTCGCGTGTTTTGGCAATTTGCCTGTTGAGGCGCAGCCTAACCGATCAAGTCGATCAACGCCGCGCTATCGGGCTTGGCGGGCGCGCGCGCCGCAAAACCGGCCTGCTCGGCGGCGGCGGCAATGCTCGGCGACAGACAATATAAAGTCGGGCGCGATAATGTCGACGGCGCGGCTTTTTCCAACTGCTTGTAAAGCGCACAAAAAATATCGGCCGAGCGCTGCGAATACACCACCACCCCATCCACCGGCTCTTCTTCATCCTTAAAGGCGGCTTCGGCGGCGTTGGAAAAATCGACAGCCGCCTCAGCGCGATACAACACAGCGCGGGTGCAGCCAATGCGCGCCTCGCCCAGCAGCTTTTGTAAATCACCGGCGCGGTCGCGGCCCGCAACATGCAAAATATCAGCGTCTTTTTTATAGGCGCGCTTTATCAACGCCACCAAGGCCACCAAATCGCCTTCCGCTTCGTGCACGTTTTGAAACCCGCCCGCGTTCAGCGCAGCGGCGGTTTGCGAGCCGACAGCGAACGCCGGTAGCGCCTGCCAAGCGGCGCGCGCAGCGTCATCGACCAGTCGCGCCATTAAGGCGCGCACCCCATTGGCGCTGGTCAAAGCCAGACCGCCTTGTGCGTCGACCGGCGGTAGGGCCGCTTGCGTCAATTCAATCTCGATCATCGGTGAAATAAGCACATCATGGCCGCGCGCCGCCAATTGTTCGGCCAACGGGGCCGCATCGAGTACCGGGCGGGTCACCAAAAGGCGCATTAATCGGCGACCAGATGCGGCGCTTGGTGGCGCAGCGCCGCGCCCGCTTCATGGCCCAATGCGGCGGCGTCTTCGGCCGCGCCGGTCATGCGGGTCTCGACCATATCGCTGCCGTTCTCTGCCAATAGGCGTCCGTGCAGATTTATCGTGCCGTCATTAATATGGGCCAGCGCCGCAATCGGGGTGCGGCAAGAGCCGTCCAGCGCGTTCAAAAAAGCCCGCTCAGCGGTAACGCATGCAGCGGTATCGGCGCAGTGCAAAGCCGCCAGCATGGCGCGCATGGATTTATCGGCGGCGCGACACTGCACCGCCAAAGCCCCTTGCCCGGCCGCCGGCAGCATCTCTTCGCTCGCGAGCGGCACCGCGCCTTCGGGGGCGATGTCGAGACGCGCCAGACCGGCCGCTGCGAGCAGGGTCGCATCGATGCCCTCATCGCTGAGTTTTTTGAGCCGCGTGCCGACATTGCCGCGCATCAGCGATACTTTCAAATCGGGGCGGGCGCGCAATAGCTGCGCTTGCCGCCGCAGACTGGCTGTGCCGACATGACCGCCCGACGGCAAATCGTCAAGGCTCTTAAGGGTCAGCCCGGGCCGCGGCACCAGCACATCGGCGACATCGGCGCGCGGCAAAATCGCGCCCAGCACCAGACCTTCAGGGTCTTGCGTCGGCAGGTCTTTGAGACTGTGCACAGCGCAGGCCAGCGTGCCGTCCAAAAGCCCCGCTTCCAATTCTTGCGTGAACAAGCCTTTGCCGCCCAGCTCGGATAATTTCTCATCCAGCAAGCGGTCGCCCTTGGTCGATATTTTCTGAAATTGAACGGCCCCGTCGTCAAGACCATGCGCCGCCGCCAACGCCGCGCCAACCATCTCGCTTTGGCGCACCGCCAAAGGCGAGGCGCGGGTGCCGATGATAATGGGCTGGGCGGTGGTTTGTGTGTCGGTCATTTTATTCATATCGGCTCGGCTACTCACATCCGCTTGGCTACTTATATCCGCTTGGCTACGTATATCCGCTTGGCGGGCCATTGGCGCAAGACCGCCAACGCTCGTTAAAGTCTTTATATAACCTAATAGCGATATAACCTAATCGCGGGCGTCGTGCTTGTGCTCTTCTATATAGGGGCTTTTGAAATTAGGAGCTTTTCGAAATTAGTGACATTGTGCAGCGACTTTATATGGTGGCCGCATATAGTCGCGTCTTATAGTTGCACTATAGCGTGACGACGCGCGCATAGTATAACGCTCAAAGGGGAGTAAGAGAGAGGCAGGGACAGGCGATGACGGCAGACCTTATATATGTGCTGGGTCTGGAAACCAGCTGCGATGAAACCGCCGCCGCGATTGTCGAAATGCCAGTCGCGGACGGCGCGCCGTGCGGTGCCGGACGCATTGTGGCCAATCAGCTATTGAGCCAAATCGACATGCACGCGCCCTATGGCGGGGTCGTGCCCGAGCTTGCCGCGCGCGCCCATTTGAGCCATCTTGACCGATTGGTCGCCGCCGCATTTGACGAGGCCGATATGGCACTGGCCGATATGCATGCCATCGCCGCCACCGCCGGTCCTGGATTGATCGGCGGCGTGCTTATCGGCCTGACCACCGGCAAAGCGCTGGCGCTGGCGGCGCAAAAACCGTTTATCGGCATTAATCATTTGGAAGGCCATGCGCTGTCGGCGCGCCTTACCGAGGCGGTGGATTTTCCTTATCTCCTATTGCTGGTATCGGGCGGCCATTGCCAATTATTGGCGGTGACCGCATTGGGGGAATACACGTTGTTCGGACAGACCCGCGACGACGCGGTCGGCGAGGCTTACGACAAAGCCGCCAAGCTGATGTCGTTGGGGTATCCGGGCGGGCCTGAGATTGAGCGCCGCGCGCGCCATGGCGACCGCGCCGCCTACCCCCTGCCGCGCCCGCTTTTGAACGAGGATACAAACAAAGCCGACGCCCCGCATTGCGATTTTTCTTTTTCCGGTCTTAAAACCGCGCTGCGCCAAGCGACGCAAAAAGCCGCGCCATTGGACGATAAAAAAGTCGCCGACCTCGCAGCCTCTTTCGAGGCCGCCGTCGCCGATTGTCTGAGCACGCAGACGCGCCGCGCCATGACGCGCTTTCGCACCATGGTAACGCCCGGCACCGATTATAATCTGGTGGTCGCAGGCGGCGTGGCGGCCAATCAATATTTGCGCGCCGCCTTGGGCGAAGCGGCAGCGGCGGAAGGTTTTGCCATGCACGTACCGCCGGCCGCTTTGTGCACCGATAATGCGGCGATGATTGCCCGCGCCGGAGCCGAGCGTTTCGCAGCAGGTTTCATCGACGCCGCGCCGATGGCCATAGAAGCGCGCGCTCGCTGGCCGCTTTCCGGCTGAGGCGCGTTTCCCGATAAATTCTCAGATTAAAGCTGCCCAAAAAGAAATGGCTCCGATGGGGGAGGACCATCGGAGCCTGTTCTGGCCTGGAGGGAGGCCATGGTAATCATAAAGGGAGGGTTATGATTACATTGTCGTTTGTTGGGGGGAGGGCCCGTTAAACGATAATTGTTAAACGTTACTGGTTAAACGATACTGACGCCTGCGATTGTGTGGGTGACCAGGGCCACGCCGTAGAGAGCGAGGAGGACTGTCAAAACAGCGTGTCCGCTCAGGTTCGATGTCAGGTTCAAAATTTGCTTTTTCATGGTTCCGTCTCACTGCGTTCTGGTTTCAATTCCTATAACGAGCCAGGGGGAGGTTTCCTGTCTGCCCGCTATGAATATTATATAGCACCTCGAATCATAAAAAACAATGAATAAATCGAATTTTATTCAATATTTTTTTCAACATTTTTGTGACAGTATAAGTCATTGTTATTTATTGATAAATTCTGTTTTTAGGCGTTTTCGGGCGCATCAAACGGTCGTTTTGTGACAATTTTTTTCTGAAAAAGGCTGTTAAAGGCCTTTAAGGGGCGGATTTTAAGCCTACCGACGCGTCAATATAAGCGTGTTTATCATCCGCCGGAATCTCCGTTTCGGGCACCGGACGCCCTTCCACGGTCGGCATCAGCCCGCGCACAATAAGCGTCATCACATGGGCCAGCTCGCGTTCCAGCTCGGGCAAAGTTTGGTTGGTAAACAATTGTGCATAGCGATATTTGGTGGTCGCGCCGTGCAGCGCAATGGTGGCGGCGGGCACATTGGAGACCATAAATTCGCCCGAGGCGTGGCCTTCGTGCAGAATGCGCTGAAACACACGGCGCTCGCGACGCAAGCTTTCGATCTGGAATTGCGGTCGGTCAGAGACCACGATTTGCGCCAGTTCCAGCGTTTTCGGCTGGTTCTCCAACAGATGAAATGTATAGCGCAAATCGGCAAACACGACTTCTTCGAGGCGCTGGCGCGACGAGCGCACCGGACAATCCAGCACCCGCTCGACAACCTCAACCGCGGTCAGCGCTTCGCGCCGCGCAATCTCCACTGCAATATCAATCTTGCCTTTGAAGAAACGATAAATATTGCCCGGCGACATGGCGCAATCCTCGGCCAGGTCGGCAATGGTGGTTTTGGGATAACCATAATGACTGAAGCGCTGGCGCGCCGCATCGATGATTTTCTCGCGTGTCGTTTCTTCTGTCATGACCCCCAATTTACTGTTAGATTAGTGAATAATCAATAAATTATTCACTAATTTATCTCCAGACTGTCCACAGCCCCGTTTAGTGACGCTTTGGCGCGGCTTCCCTTTCCCTCTCCGCCTCTCTCTCCGCTCCCGTTTCCGCTTCTGTTGCCTCAAGTGTTCTGCCTTGCAAACTGCGCGGCGGGCGGTTAATCGTGTTTGGGGGTACTCTTATATGTCACACAACAACCAGTTCGCTGCCGTCGCCGAACCCAGCATAGCCGTTTTGGGTGCCGGTGCGTGGGGCACGGCGCTGGCTTGTGTGCTGGCGCATAAACACGCTGAAATCATGCTCTGGGCCAATGAGGCCGAGACCGTGGCGGCGGTTAATCAGCGCCATGAGAACACCCCCTTTCTGGCCGGTGTGCCATTGCCCGAAAACATCAAAGCGACGGCGGCGCTCGAAGACCTTGCCGATGCCGATATTATTCTGATGGTGGTGCCGGCGCAATTTGCCCGCCCCGTCTTGACGGCACTGGCCGCGCTGAACGACAAAGCCATGCTGGTATTGTGCGCCAAAGGCATTGAGCGCGACAGCTTGCAGCTAATGTCGGATGTCGCGCGGGCGCATTTTGCGCCGCAGCGCTTGGCGGTTCTCTCCGGCCCCAGCTTTGCCGCCGATGTGGCGCGCGGTCTGCCCACAGCGGTGACCCTGGCCTGCGCCGATGTCGAGACCGGCGCCTGGTTGGCCACCCATATCGGCACGGCGCATTTCCGCACTTATTTGAGCGACGATATTACCGGCGCAGAAATTGGCGGGGCGATTAAAAATGTTCTGGCCATTGCCTGCGGTATTGTCGCCGGCAAAGGGCTGGGTGAGAGCGCCCGTGCCGCCCTGACGGCGCGCGGCTTTGTCGAGATGAGCCGCCTCGGTGCCGCGCTGGGTGCCAAACCGGAAACGCTGAGCGGCCTATCGGGGCTGGGCGATTTAATTCTTACCTGCGCCAGCGACACCTCGCGCAATTTCTCCCTCGGCCGCGCTCTGGGCGAAGGCGACAAGGCCGAGACGGTATTGGGGGCGCGCAATTCGGTTTCGGAAGGCGCAATGAGCGCCGCCGCGGTTGCCGCTTTGGCCGATAAGCACGGCGTCGACATGCCTATTTGCCGCGCCGTCAACAGTATTTTAAGCTGCGACGCCGGCGTCGATGAGGCCATTAACGACTTGTTGGCGCGACCGGTGGCGCGCGAAAATGACGAGATGATAAAAGGCGCTTAAGGGCGAAAAGGAGAAAAAAATGTATGTGATTATGGCTTTTGACAAACCCGATAGCGAGGCGCTGCGGCTCGACAATCGCGGCGACCATGTTGCTTATGTGCTGGGTCACGACACTGTAAAAACCGCCGGGCCGTTTATGAGCGACGACGGCGACACCATGATCGGCACTTTGCTGGTGCTCGATGTCGAAAGCCGCGCCGAGGCCGAGGCCTTTGTTGCCGACGACCCTTATAATAAAGCCGGTCTGTTCGCACAGGTGGAAATTCGCCGCTGGGCGCATCTGATTGGCGGGCTTGAAGACCCCAATTCGTGAAACCGGCGAGTTATAAAGAATAAGTGATGAGGAACAGGTAATGGCATATTGGCTTTTCAAATCAGAACCCAATACATGGGGCTGGCAAGACCAGCTCGACCGCAAAGGCAAGGGCGAGCATTGGGACGGGGTGAGAAATTTTCTCGCCAATAAACATATGAAAGCCATGAAACTCGGCGATAAGGGCTTCTTCTATCACTCGGTCAATGAAAAGCGGATTATGGGCTCGGTCGAGGTGATTAAGGAACATTATCCCGACCATACCGACCCGAAAGGCCGCTTCGGCATGGTCGATATTGTGGCGTTGGAGACCGCCGCGCATCACGTGACCTTGGCCGAGATCAAAGCCGACCCGAAGCTCGAGGATATGGTGTTGGTCAATAATTCGCGCCTTTCCGTGCAGCCGGTGACGGCGCAACAATGGAAATATGTCTGCAAGCTGGCCGGTCTCAACCCCAATGCCGAAAACCCCTATAAATAAAACCCGGCCCGATTGGTGGCCCGCCAAGGACACCGAAATATGCGCGCTTTGCGACATCGCGCCCGGCGCGGCGCGCGGCTTTACGCTGACTGGGGAGGGCGCGGGCGATAAATTGGAGCTGATTGTCTGGCGCGACGATAATGGCGCCGCGGAAGTGCTGCGTGGCTTTGTCAATAAATGCCCGCATATGGGGCTGCCGCTGGAGACCTTTCCCGACCGTTTTTTGAACGCCATGGGCGACGGGCTGATTTGCTCGGCGCATGGCGCGCAGTTTGATGCCACCGGCACTTGCTTTGGCGGGCCGTGCAAAGGCGCAGCGCTTATCAGCGCGCGGCTAATCGTGCAAGATAGGGACAATAATAAACATATTGTGCTGCGCCCACCTGCGCCGCATAGTGCTTCAGCGTAAATAAAAAAACAGCGCATAAATAAAAGTCGGGGGGACTTTCATGTCGCAAAACACTTCTGCCAGCGAAGCGACATTGGCCACATCGCGCGATTATGCCGTGCTGGGTCTTTTGTCTTTCATCAATGTGCTGAATTTTGTCGACCGGCAATTGCTCGCCAGTTTCGCCAATTTCATCGTCCCCGATTTGGAGCTGACCAATACCCAATTCGGCCTTTTGACCGGTTTCGGCTTTATCGTTTTTTATTCGGTTATGGGTCTGTTTATGGGAACGCTGGCCGACCGCTTGCACCGTCCGCGCCTTTTGGCTTTCGGCCTCGCCATGTGGTCGGCACTGACCATGGCGTCGGGCGCGGCGCGCGGCTTTGTCACCCTGCTCATCCCGCGCATGCTCATCGGGGTCGGCGAAAGCGTCGCCACCCCGACCTCCATGTCGATGCTGGCCGATCGGTTTCCGGCCCGTCAATTGGGGCTGGCGGCGGGGATATATTATCTCGGCGTGCCCATCGGCGTCGCCGTCTCGCTGCTCATTGCCGGCTATTTGGGCCCGACCATAGGCTGGCGCAATTGTTTCTTCCTGCTTGGCGGCTTGGGGCTGGTGGTCGCCGCGGCGCTGCTTTTGCTGCCCGAAACACCGCGCCGCGGGGTCAATTTATCGGCCGATGGCGCGGTTGAAAAAATGCCTTTCGCGCAAGTGCTGGCGCTGCTTTGGCAGACGCTGAAAGCCTCACCGGCTTTGTCTTGTGTCATTGCCGGTGGCGTGGTGTTTCATTTCATCCTCGGCGCGGCGGCTTTTGACCAGTTATGGTTTGTCCAAGAACGCGGCTATGAGCGCGCCGAAATTGCCGTCAAAGCGGGCTGGTTGGCCGCGCTTGGCGGGCTGTTGGGCAATCTGGCCGGCGGCTATTTGGGCGATTTATGGCAATCGCGCTTGAGCTCGGGACGGCCGATGTTTTTGTTTTGGACGGGTCTGCTGCTGACGCCTTTCGCCATTGCTTATCGTTTGGTGCCGGGCGACCACATGCTTTTCGAGCTTGGTATTTTCTTGGGCTTTTTGCAGCTTGGCCTGTTTTACGGGCCGACTTTCGCCACTGTGCAAGAGCTGGCACCGGCGCGCATCCGTGCCACAGTGGTCGCCTTTTATATATTGGTGCTGAACTTTGTCGGTCTCGGTATCGGCATTACCGGCGGCGGCATTATGATCGATATGCTGATCGCGCGCGGCATTGAGGCACCCTATACGGTGACGCTGGTCGCCTTCACACTGATCTCGACCCTCGCCCTGCCGCTGAATTTCATCGCGGGAAAATTATACCATCGCGACGTGGCACGACTTGCCGATAACCGCTAAGCGGGGTTAGACTGCCCGCCTGACTGACAGGGATTTAGGGGGCGTTATGTCTGACGAACTGATTTTTGAAGTACCGGCTGAAACGGCGGCGGCGGCGCTGATTGATAATGCACAATATCAGAAAATGTATCAGGCCAGCATTGACGACCCCGACGCGTTTTGGGGCGAACACGGCCGGCGCATTGATTGGATAAAACCCTATAGTAAGGTCAAGAACACCCATTACGGCAAGGATGATGTGTCGATTAAATGGTATGAGGACGGCACGCTCAATGCTTGCGTCAACTGCGTTGACCGCCATCTTGAGACGCGCGGCGACCAGACGGCGATAATTTGGGAAGGCGATGCGCCCAGCGATGACGCTAAAATCACCTATGCCCAATTGCACGAAGAAGTCTGCCGTTTCGCCAATGTGCTGAAAGCGCGCGGCGTCAAAAAAGGCGACCGTGTGACCATTTACATGCCGATGATACCCGAAGCGACATATGCCATGCTGGCCTGCGCCCGTATCGGCGCGGTGCACAGTGTGGTGTTTGGCGGCTTTTCGCCCGACGCGCTGGCCGGTCGCATTATCGATTGCGAAAGCACTTGCGTCATCACCGCCGATGAAGGCGTTCGCGGCGGCAAGGTGATACCGCTGAAAGCCAATACCGATGCGGCGCTCGAAAAATGCCCCGATGTCGATACGGTGATTGTCGTCACCCGCACCGGCAGCGGCGTCGCCATGCAAGCGCCGCGCGATGTGGTTTATGAAGAGGCGCGCGCCGCCGCCGCACCAGATTGCCCGGCCGAAGAAATGAACGCTGAGGACCCGCTTTTCATCCTCTACACTTCCGGCTCAACCGGCAAACCCAAAGGCGTGCTGCACACCACAGGCGGCTATATGGTCTATGCCTCAATGACGCATGAGTATGTCTTCGATTATAAAGAAGGCGAGGTTTATTGGTGCACGGCCGATGTCGGCTGGGTGACCGGCCATTCTTATATTGTCTATGGCCCACTGGCCAATGGTGCCACCACGCTGATGTTTGAGGGGGTGCCGAATTATCCCGATAATTCGCGCTTCTGGCAGGTATGCGACAAGCACCAAGTAAATATTTTCTACACCGCGCCGACCGCTTTGCGCGCCCTGATGCGCGAAGGCGACGGGCCGGTTAAAGCGACCTCGCGGGCCAGCCTGCGCCTTTTGGGCTCGGTCGGTGAGCCGATAAACCCCGAAGCATGGCTGTGGTATTATAATGTGGTCGGCGAGGGCAAAAGCCCGATTGTCGACACATGGTGGCAGACCGAGACCGGCGGCATTCTCATCACCCCGCTGCCCGGCGCGACAGCCCTGAAACCGGGCTCGGCGACCAGGCCTTTCTTTGGTGTCAAACCGATGCTGGTCGATGCCGACGGCAATGAGCTGGGCGGCGCGGCCTCGGGCAATTTGTGCATCACCGATAGCTGGCCCGGCCAAATGCGCTCGGTCTATGGCGACCATAAGCGCTTTATCGATACTTATTTTGTGCAATATCCGGGCAAATATTTCACCGGCGATGGCTGTCGCCGCGACGATGACGGCTATTATTGGATTACCGGCCGCGTCGATGATGTGTTGAATATTTCCGGTCACCGCCTCGGCACGGCTGAGGTCGAAAGCGCGCTGGTGGCGCATGGCCAAGTTGCTGAGGCCGCCGTGGTCGGCTATCCGCACGACATTAAAGGGCAAGGTATTTATTGCTATGTGACGCTCAATGCCGGTCTGTCGGGCGATGATGATTTGAAAGCCGAGCTGGTGCAATGGGTCAGAAAAGAGATCGGCCCGATTGCCTCACCCGACCTTATTCAGTTTGCGCCCGGTCTGCCGAAAACCCGCTCGGGCAAAATCATGCGGCGCATCTTGAGAAAAATCGCCGAGGATGATTTTTCCCAATTGGGTGACACCTCGACGCTGGCCGACCCCAGCGTTGTCGATGACCTGATCGACAATCGGCAAAACCGCTCGGCATAAACTAGCTGCACCAAGTAGCGCGGCGACCGCGATAAGGCTTGGCGAGATTTTGCGCCAACAGCGCATCGCCAAGCGTTCCTTTTTCAGAATAAGTGGTGGCCAGCACACGGCCGGCATAGGTGCCGTAATGGACATTTTTCAGCACTGACGGGTTTTGTTTGAGCCACGCCGCCGTGAATTTTTTGGCAGCCTGCGCCAGCTCTTTTTCTGCCGCGCATTTGCCGCGCATCTCCGGCGTATCGACGCCTTTCAAGCGCACTTTCACCTCGACCTGTTGGCCCAGCCAGATGGTGACGCGGGCGCGAAACGTATCGCCGTCAATCACCTCCAGCACCTCAAACGGAAACGGGCCTTTCAACACTTCTTTGGCCGACGCGCCAAGCGGCAGCAACAGCAACATTAACCCAACCCAAACGCCACGCATGACACACACCTTTTCCCCACACCCGACTTCAGTGTCGGGTCGGGCTACATTCCCTGAAACCAGAGATGTCCTGCTTATTTCCCTTGCGGGTTTTATATTAGGCAGAGACCCGACCTAAGTCGGCTCTCTGGTTCCTTAAAGAAATGTAGCCAAAAATAAGTTAACGCGATTGGTCGACTGCTTCTAGCAACCTGTGGTTGAGCAACGATTTTGGTGCATTCGCCACAACTCAAAACAGAAGCTCAAAAACAGAAGCTTAAAAATCGGACACAATGCCGGCTTTTTCCCAATCGCCATAGCGCGTCGGCTCGGGGCCTTCTTGGCCGCCTTGTTCTTTCGGGCGCGGCCCGGCTTTCACCGCTGCGCGGCGCTCAGCCGCCTCGGCCAAAGCCTGTTGCTGCGCTTTGTCCTGCGCTTGCTTGCGGCGCGCGGCGGCGGTTTTCTCATCTTCGCTTTGCTGGTCTGCCATGGTGTGAATATGGGGGCTTGCCGACAACTTGCCAAGATGGTGTAACCGCGACATGAGTTCGCAAGACAAAAAGCGCGGCCGCGGCAAGTCGGGCGCACGGCGCGCTGCCGCCGGTATGTTGGCCGCCATTGAGCGCGGTAAAACGCTGGACAGTGCGCGCGACCGCCTCGACCCGTTAAAGGATAGCGACCGCAATCTGGCCGATGCGATTGTGCAGACGGCGCTGCGCCATTATGGCGAGATCGACGCGTTGGTCAGAACGCATGTCAAAAAAATGCCGCCCAGAAATTCGCTGGCGCGGGTGTTGTTGTTCATCGGCGCGGCGCAGCTGCTTTATATGAAAGTGCCGCCACACGCCGCCATCGACGAGACGGTCTCGGCCACCGGGCGACGCGAGCAACCTTATCGCGGGCTGATAAATGCCGTGTTGCGAAATCTCGCGCGCGCGCAAGAGGCGGCGACACTGCCCGCGCCCAACCCGCTGAAAAATATCCCCGACTGGTTGCGCGATAATTGGCTGGCGCATTATGGCGATGAAAAAACCGCCGCTCTGGCCGCCTCTTTGGCTGCGCCGCCGCCGCTCGATTTGTGTTTTGTGACGCCGCGCGCCGGCCACGATTGGGCGCAAGCGCATGGCGGCAACTTTATCGCGCCGAGCCATATACGCCTTGATGCGGCGCAAGATGTCACCGCCTTGCCGGGCTTTGCCGAGGGCGCTTTTTGGGTGCAAAACGCTGCCGCCGGTCAACCGGCCGCACAAATTTGCGCCGCGCTGGCAGCGCCTTCAACCGTGCTCGATATGTGTGCCGCGCCGGGCGGCAAAACGCTGCAATTGGCCGCCGCCGGTCATACTGTCACGGCGCTCGATATTTCCGCCTCACGCCTCAAGCGCCTCGAAGAGAACCTGGCGCGCACCGGCTTTGAGGCCACGCTAGTTTGCGCCGATGCGTTGGCGTGGAATGCGCCTCAGCTTTTCGACGCCGTATTATTGGACGCGCCATGCACCGCCACCGGCACATTGCGCCGCCACCCCGACGTGTTGCGCCATCGCAGCGCAAACCAAATGGACAAGCTCATTGCCCTGCAAAAGCAATTATTGGCCCGCGCCGCCGACCATGTGAAACCGGGCGGCTTTTTTGCCTATGCGGTGTGCAGCCTGCAACCGCAGGAGGGCGAGATGCAGCTCGAGGATTTTCTGGCGACCCGTAGCGACTTCACAAAGCACGATAGCGATGCGGAAAACCGCTTCACGCCGGATGCCGATATGGACGGTTTTTTTGTATCCGTGATGCAGAAAAAGCCGTGAGGCGAGCGCCCTTAAAGGGGCGGAAAAAAACCCACAAAAACCTCTGAATAAGGCCGCGCCAGCCGCCCCGTCGCCTTGTCGCGTGCGGCAAAACCGTATACAGATTGAAAAGCAATCAGACGCACTCCATCATGGAAAATGGATAACCCAAATGGCTGATATCAAAATTTCTCCCTCGATTCTTTCTGCCGATTTTGCCCGTCTGGGCGAGGAAGTGGCAGCGATTTGCGAAGCCGGATGCGACTATGTGCATGTCGATGTGATGGACGGCCATTTTGTTCCCAATCTGACCATCGGCCCCGATGTGGTGAAAGCGCTGAAGCCGCATGCCAGCAAACCGCTGGACGTGCATTTGATGATTTCGCCGGTCGACCCTTATATCAACGCCTTTGCCGATGCGGGGGCCGAGATAATCACTTTCCACCCCGAAGCCGGCCCGCACCCGCACCGCACAGCGCAAGCCATTCGCGCCGCCGGTTGCAAAGTCGGCGTGTCGCTCAATCCGGCGACGCCGGTCAGTGTGCTCGACAATCTGATGGGCGATATCGACCTTATTCTGGTGATGTCGGTCAATCCGGGGTTTGGCGGCCAAAGCTTTATCGAAAGCCAGCTTGAGAAAATCGCCACATTGCGCGCCATGATAGATAAAAGCGGCCGCGATATTGAGCTCGAGGTCGATGGCGGGGTCAATCGCGAAACCGCGGCGCGGGTCATCGAAGCGGGGGCCAGCATGCTGGTCGCCGGCACCGCCACATTTGCCGGCGGGCCTGAAAAATATGCTGAAAATATCGACGCTCTGCGCCATGCTGCGGGTCGCTGATGGCCCGCGCGCAGCGGCTCGCCTCTCGCTTTGAGACCGTTTCGGCCAGTGCTGCGCGGCTGCGGCAAAATCTGACAATCGCTTTTTATCGCTCGCCTTTTGGCCGCGGCCTATGGCGCGGGGTCAATGAACCGACGCTGTTTGACTATCCGAGCGGCTTGCGCCCGGGCAATCGCCTGCGCGGCGAAAGCTGGCTGGCCGGTAATTACTCCCTGCCCGGCGGCGTGCTGCACGGTGACGACCAATCGCCGTTTGAAATGACCCCGCCCAGTGCAGCGTGGCGCGACAGCCTGCACAGTTTCTCATGGGCCCCCGATGTGCTGGCCGTGGCCGATGGTGGTGGCCATGAGGCGATGCGCGAAGCCATATTGAATTGGTCGCTCGGCCCTTATATCGAGTGGCGCGCCCTCATGCATCCGGCGCTGGTCGGACGCCGCCTGGCGCGTTGGGCGCAAGCCCTATCGGAGATTAAAAGCGGCTTTGACGGCCAGGCCATGGCGCGCATCCATACCAGTTTTTCGGCACAAACACGCTGGCTGGAAAAAGTGGCGCAGCAATGCGATGACGGTCTCGACCGCTTGCACGCGAGCCTGGGCCTGACGCTGGCGGCCTGCGCCCTGCCGCAACAAGGCCAAACATTGCGGCGCGGTATGGACCTTTTAAGTCGTGAGATACGACGGCAAATCCTACCCGATGGCGGGCACGCGTCGCGCAATCCGGCCGTACTGGCCGATTTACTGGCCGATTTAATGGCGCTGGAAGCGGTGTTGAAAGCGCGCCAAGTTGAACTACCGTCCCATATGGCGACGGCGCGGCGCAATATGCAGACGCTTTTGACCATGCTGCGCCACAAAGATGGTCGGCTGGCGGTGTTTAATGGCGGCTTGGAAAGCGACGCGGCCGAGCTTGCTGCAGTGCTTGGCAAAACCGCCAAACCTATCAGTTTCGCCCAGAAAAGCGGCTATCAGCGGCTGGAGGCCGGTGACAGTTGCGTACTTGTTGATATCGGCAATGCGCCGCGTGGCAGCCACTCTGTCGCCGCCCATGCCGCGCCGATGGCGTTTGAAATGAGCCATGGCAGCGACCGTTTGATTGTCAATTGCGGCCCCAATCTGGTGCATGGCAGCGACTGGCAATTGGCGGCGCGTGACTTGGCGGCGCATTCAACGCTGGCCTTTGACGCCGATGTTACCGATCCTTTTTTGCGCAGCGGTTTGGCGGCGCGGCGGCTGGGCCCGCGCGTCAATGGCGAGGGCTGGCAAGTGACCGGTCGGCGGGTCGAAGACAAGAGCGGCATCTGGCTGGAGGCCAGTCATGCGATTTTTTTAAAAACCCATGGCGTGCGCCACAATCGGCGGTTCTTTATCGATGCGGCAGGCGAGGATATTCGCGGCGAGGATATGCTTCTCGCCGATATGGCGCACCAGCCATTGCAGGGCGCGGGCTTTCATCTGCGCTTTCATCTGCACCCGCAAGTGCGCGCCAGCCTGCAAAGCGCCGGTGACGCCGTTCTGCTGCTGACGCCGAGCGGCCATGGCTGGCAGTTTCGCCTGGCCAGCGACGTCACCGCACCGCTCAGCATTGAAGAAAGCGTTTATATGGGCCATAGCGGCATCCCCCAACGCAGCCAGCAATTGGCCGTAAAGGGCACGCTGGCGCATGGCGACACATTATTGCGCTGGGCACTGCGCTATGCCGGACGCCAAACCACGCGACGGCGAAGATAGAAAACAGTTGAACTTGAAACACAAAATTTGAAGCACAGAACCTGAAGTACAAAAGGAAACCCCATGTCTGATGTAAAACCCGTCACCCGCGCCCTGATATCCGTGTCCGACAAACAAGGCATTGTCGCTTTTGCTGAAAAACTGGTGGCACATGGCGTCGAGCTGGTCTCGACTGGCGGCACGGCCGGCCTGCTGGCCGAACAAGGCCTCGCGGTGAAGGATGTCTCGGAGCTGACCGGTTTTCCCGAAATGATGGATGGCCGCGTTAAGACGCTGCACCCGATGGTGCATGGCGGTTTGCTGGCGGTGCGCGAAAACGCTGAACACCAAGCCGCAATGGAGGCGCACAATATCGTCCCCATCGACCTTTTGGTGGTCAATCTATACCCGTTTGAGGGGACCGTGGCGGGTGGCGGCGACTATGCGACCTGTGTCGAGAATATCGATATTGGCGGGCCGGCCATGATCCGCGCGGCAGCGAAAAACCACGCCGATGTCGCCGTCTTGGTCGATAGCGATGATTATGACGAAGTGCTGGCGGCGTTGGCCGAAGGCGGCACCGGTTTGGCGCTGCGCCAACGATTGGCGCAAAAAGCCTATGCCCGCACGGCGGCCTATGATGCGGCCATCTCCAACTGGATGGCGGCCCAGCTCGGTATCGATATGCCGCCTTATCGGGCTTTTGGCGGCAAGCTCAACCAGTCGCTACGCTATGGCGAAAACCCGCACCAGCAAGCCGGCTTTTACATTGGCGACACGCCGCGTATCGGCGTCGCCACGGCGCGGCAAATTCAGGGCAAAGAATTATCCTATAATAATATCAATGACACCGATGCCGCCTTTGAACTGGTCGCCGAATTCGACCCGTCTGAAGGCGCGGCCTGCGCCATTATCAAACACGCCAATCCGTGCGGCGTGGCCCGCGGGGATAGCCTGCCACAAGCCTTTCAAAAAGCCCTGACCTGCGATCCGGTGTCGGCCTTTGGCGGCATTATTGCCATGAACCAGACGCTGGACGCGGCGACGGCGGAAGCCATTACCGATATTTTCACTGAGGTGATTATTGCCCCCGACGCCGATGCGGCGGCGCGCGAGATTATCGCGGCGAAGAAAAACCTGCGCCTGCTGCTGACCGGCGGCCTGCCCGAAGCCCATGCAACAGGTCTTTCAGTGCGCAATGTGGCGGGCGGCTATTTGGTGCAGAACCGCGATAACGGCCATTTGGCGGTCGGCGATTTGACCTGTGTCACCAAGCGCCAGCCCAGCGACCAAGAAATGGCCGATTTGCAATTTGCTTGGCGCGTCGCCAAACACGTCAAATCTAACGCCATTGTCTATGTCAAAGACGCCGCCACAGTGGGTATCGGCGCCGGACAGATGAGCCGCCTCGACAGCTCGCGCATCGCTGCGCGCAAAAGCGCCGATGCAGCCGAAGCCAGCGGGGCCGCCGCGCCCTTGGCCGAGGGTTCAGTGGTCGCGTCGGATGCGTTTTTTCCTTTTGCCGATGGCCTGATGAGCGCCGCAGAAGCCGGTGCCACCGCCATCATCCAGCCCGGTGGCTCGATCCGCGACGATGAGGTAATCGCCGCCGCCGATGCGGCAGGGCTGGCCATGGTGTTTACCGGCATGCGTCATTTCCGGCATTGAACCGGCCGCTTCGGTTTGGCGGCGTAATTCACCCGCAATGCCGGTCGGTGGTGTCCTGCCAATCCTTTAACAGCGGAAACGCGGTGACCGCATCGCGCCAACGCGCCGGTGCTTCGGGCCGAGAGAATATTTTCTGGCGCATGGCGCAAGCTTGCGCGCCGCGCTCCAGCCCGACAAACAAGGCCGCCAATCCCAGCCGTGCGCCCATCCCGACCGGATCGTCGGCGGGGGTGCGTTGCGCCAATGACGACAGGGCGCGGGCCGCTTCCAGACCGCGTTGATTGGCCTGCAATGCGGCGGCGCGCCAAAACCAAGCCGACGGGCGGCGCGGGAAATTGGCCGCCAATATTTCGGCATTTTCAAGCGCTACGGCGTTGCCATCGCGCGCCAAATCATGCCCGATCAACGCCTCCAACAGCACCGCTTGCGGTCGCCCTTGCAAATCAGTCAGGGCGCTCAAAAATTGATAGCGGCCGTCAAAATCAGGTTTTTGAGAACGTGCTTGCAGATGTTTTTTCCACTGCCCCAGGACCAATGCCGCCAGCTCCTCATTGGCCGGTTCCAGCAAAACCATCAGTCTTTCGCCATCGGCCATATCGACCAAATAAGCTAACGCCTGCGGCAAAAACGGTCTGACATCGCCGCCCTCCTCGACAAAGCCGCCCCAAGCCACGTCGAAAGCGGTGCTGTCGAGCCGAGCGATGAGAGCGGTCTCAAACGCGGCGCGATGCACCGCCAATCGATTGCTGGGCGGACAACCGGGCGGGCATTGGCTGGTCAACCAGAGCTGATATAAAAGCTGTCCGCCGCGCGCCGTCGTGCGAATGCGCTCGGCGCTCTCCCCCGCCGCCTGCCGCTTCTTCAGCGCCTCGGCCAGCAAGCGCACCCGCATGCCGAGGAATAATTGATAGGCCGGTTGATCGGGGCCGATGCCGGTCAAATAAATATCAGCACCGCTCCAATCGGCTTGCGCCGCGGCGTGGCGCGCCAGCACAATACGCGCTCGCAAATTGAGCAAATCATCGAGCGCTTCTTCGGGCGTTGGCGGCGGCCCGTCGATAGGCTTTTGCGCCGCTATTTTCAGCGCCGGGCGATAATGTTTTTCGGCCAGCGCCACGCGCGCCGCGTCGGGCGATTTATCAGCCGACAGACGCGCCAGCACAATCAGCTTGTCGATACGCACGCGCTCAGGGCCATCCGACGTCGCAGCGCGCGCGGCGCGCAAATAATCCTGCGCCAGCACCAACTCACCCAAATTGAGGCGCGCCACCCCCATTTGATAATCGACCTGCCGCTTCACCCCAGGCGGCAAAAGCGGATAATAAGGTTTGAGGTCGGGCCAACTGGCCACCAATTGACCATATTGGCCATCGGCAAAAGCCCGTTGCATGACCCGCAGCGACGGGCCCGGCGCATAATCCATCGCTCGCAACAGCAATTGGTCGCGCGCCACCAATGCCAAAGCGGCGCGCGCGCTTTCGGGTGAGCCGCGCAAAGCCGGCTCCAGCAGAGCGACGATTTCGCTGGCCGGGCGCGCCTCGCCCAGAGCTTGACTCGCCAGACGCAGCGCGTTTTCACTCTCTTGGCTGGCACCTTTAAGATTGTTGAACGGCGCGCCCAAAGACGCCGCCTTGGCGGTCGGCGTGCTTGAAAACAGCGACGTCGGGGGCTGGTAATCGGGCGCGGTGATGCGGGCATAAAAATCATCTACCGATTGCTTGAAAGCGGGCGCTCCACCGCGCGCCAATGATTGACGCAGGCGGGTCAGTGTTTGCGTCGCCGCCGCCAATTGCCCGCCTTCGATTTGCGCCGTCGCCAAACCATACATGGAGCGCTGCACCAACACCGGATGTTTGAACTCAAAGGTCAATTGCTGCAGCAATTTGGTGGCGGCTATCAAGCCCTGTTTTTTGTGCTCGGCCGAAATATGACGCACGGCGGAAGCCAACGCGGCCCACGCCGAGGCATAAGCACTGGCGACGCGCATCGCTTCCATATCGCTCCACAAGGGCGAGGAAAGCAGCGCCTGATAATCCAACTCATTATCGCGCACGCGGTCTTCTGCCAATGTGCTCACCCTGCCCATATTGAGGCTCAAAAGATCCGCCGCTTTGATGAAAGGCGCAAGCTCCAGCGGGCCGAGCGGGCCGTCATAACACGCTTCCATGGCGATGGAATAATCATCCATCGCCGCCAGATAAGGCGCGGCATCGGCCTCCATGGCCGCCAGGATTTTAGCCGGCGGTGCCGTCAACAAAGCCGGCGGCGCGCTACAGGCGAGCGCCGCGAAAGGGGCCAAGAGCGCAGCGGTGCAGATGAGAAATGCGGAGGTCAATCGATGGCGCATCAGCTATTCCAAATTGGCCAGAAACGGCGCCAGCTCGTCGTGAAAACGATCGTCAAAAATCAACAGCGCCAAAGTCTTCATCAACTGCCGCTCAGCCGCCAGCGTCGCCGCCGTGCCGCCGCCCAGATTGGCGAGACGACGAAACACCGGCATGACGCCTTGTTTCAAAAGGTCGACACCAGAGCCGCTCGGCTTGCCGCGTCCTAAAACGGCGCGATTGGCCTCGACGCGGCTATCGAGCAGCGACACGCGCCCGCCGCGCGATTTGAAACGCTCGACAATCTCCAGCGCCTCGTTCAATTCGCGCGCATGCGGCGGTGCATCACCAATAATAATGACCACGCGTTGCGCGCCACTGCGCCAGCCGACCGCCGTCTCGACATCGCGCAACGCCTGTGTCACCGCTTCGGGATGGTCGCCCCCACCCCGCGCTTCAATGCCGCTTATAAAGCCGCGGGCTTTTTCAATGTCGAAACTGGGTTGCGAAATCAGCGTCACAAAATCCGTATCATTATAATCGCGATAGGCGATGATGCCGAAGCGCGCCAGCGGCACCAGACCGCGCACGTAATGCGCCAATTGCTGCATGCGTTGGCGCACGGTGCGATGCACCCAGACCATGGAGCCGGTGGCATCGATGACGAACACCACATCGATACCGGTTTTCTGCAAATGTTGGATATAATTGGCAAAAGTTTGCGGAACACCGGAAATCAACCCGCCGCCCGGTAAAGCGCGCTGCGTCACCGCGGCGCTGGGCAACGGCATGGCCGGTGCAATTGCCGCCATTTGTGCATTGTTCATCATCAAATCATTAAAATCAGCCTCCAACGGCACTTCCAAAAGCTCCGACAGGTCGAGCTTGGCTTCGGCAACATGCGGCAATTCGACCGGTATATGCTGCGGCAATTCGAGGTCGAGCTCCTCGGGGCCCGTTTCCCCGGCCGAAATGACCAGGCTTTCGGCCTCGGCCCCGCCGCCACGCTCGCCCCCAAACAACAGCAGCAATACGACGCCGACGGCGGCAATATGCAACACCACAGAAGCAGCAAAAAGCCCCCACCAGACGCGCGGCGGCACGGCAATCAGGCGCGCCCGCATGCGGGCAAACCAGCCGCTTTTCTGGGGTTTTTGGGGGTTTTCGTTCATGCCCGTCCCTAGTTGCTCGCCGCTGCGATAATTTCGGTTTTGAGGCGTATCTCGCCAACCCCGGCGCGCGCCATAGCGCGGCGGAAGGCCAATAATTGTTTGGCATGGGCGCGCCTGTCAGCGATTAACTCCAATGGAAGGCCTTGCGCCGCCAGACCTTTTTCTTTCACCAAGTGGGCCAGTTCGCCCAATGTCACCGGCTGCTTATCCGACAGATAAAACACATCATCCTGCTTCAGCCAGACGCTCAGCGCCGCGCCCTGATGCGTCGCCTCGATTTCACTGCGCGCCACTTCCAACCCCGACGGGTGATTGGTTGAAGGCCGTCCGGCAATCAACACGAATAAGATAAGCAGAAACACCACATTGATGAGCGGCAACAAATCAATGGTCTTTATTTCGCGGCGTGTGTCTTTTAACTGCATCGCAAAACCCGCTCAAAAATCTGCCAAATCAATGTCGAAGACGTCGCGCTCCAGCGTAATCGACTGCGCGCCGGCACCCTGCAGCACATCCATCACAGAAGTGACCTGCTGGATATCGGCCTCGCCTGCCGGCATCAATACCAGCATTTGCTCGGCGTTTTGCGCCACCAAGCGCGCCGTCTCGCGCGCCAGCAGCGCCTCATCAGCCGGAGCGCCATTCCAACTGAGCGCACCGGTCGCCGCCAGCGTAATGACCACCGGCGGGGCGGCGCTGCTCTCGCCGCCAGTGCCGCGCGGCGGTGCCAAACGACTTTGGCCATAAGTGACAAAATCCGAGCCGAGCAGAAAAAACAGCAGCAGCAAAAATATCATATCGATGAGCGGCGTCAGCCCCATGAAACCGGCTCGGCGCTGGCGACGGGCAAGCTGCATGGCTCAACCTTGCGTCTTGGCGTCGGCGCGCACCAATATATCGGTCAGCGCGTCTTCGACCATATCGCGCACCCCATCGACGGCATTATTGAACACCGCGGCGAGGATGGAAAACGGCAGCGCTACGCCCAACCCGAAAGCAGTCGTCAAAAGCGCCTCCCAAATACCCGCCGCCAGCAGTGCCGTATCGGCCCCGCCAGTGCCTTGGCCGACGCCTTGAAACGCCACGATCATGCCCAGCACTGTGCCAAGCAGACCAAATAGCGGCGCCGAGGCGGCGATCAGCTCCAACACCCAGACTTGCCGCGATAAATGCCGCACCAGAAATTGTGCGCGCCGCGTCAGTTCTTCGCGCAGCACATCACCCGATAATTTGCTGCCTGATAATTTGCCGTCGCTTTGGCTGAGCGCAAAAGCGATGAGCGGGGCCGCCGGATGCGCCAAGCCATCAAGCCGCGCCGCCAGACCATCGGTCTTACCGCGCCGCATCTCCGACAGCGCCGCTTCAAAACCCTGCGGGCGAAAAATATCCATGCGGTAAAATTCGTATAATTTAATCACCGCAATCGGCAGACCGACGGCCGAGAGCAACGCGATAATCCACGTCACCACCCCGCCTTTGGAGAACAGCAGCGACCAGAAACCGGGCGCGGCCTGGTGTGGCGCGGGAGCTTGCGCCTCTGTAACAGCTTGCGCCTGAACAGCGTCTTGCGCCAAGACAGGCGCGCTGATGCACGCGGCGGTCACAAACAAAAAACATAACGCAGCCAAAGCAAGGCGATAGGGCGGGTGGGTCATGGGCTTAAATCTCCGGACTGTATTCCAAACCAGCCATCAGCTTAATCAAAAGAAAAAGCACCGCCAGCGAAAACCGGCGATGCTTTTAAAAATTATCGCGTCCTCGATTTCAAGCCCCGATCTTAAACCTCGACCTTAAGCGCGGACCGTATAAGACGCGCGCGCGGCTAAAGCGAGCGTGCCACCAGCATGCGCATAATCTCATTCGAGCCGCCATAAATGCGTTGCACCCGACTGTCGGTATACATCCGGCTGATCGGATATTCATCCATATAGCCCCAGCCGCCGAAGAATTGCAGACACGTATCAATGGTCTCGTTCTCGCGCTCCGTGCACCAAAACTTGGCCGCCGCCGCCGTATTGGCATCCAGCTCGCCATCCATTAATTGCTGCGTCAACTGGTCGACCATGGCGCGCGCGGCCATCCAATCGGCTTTGCATTCAGCCAGTTTGAACTGGGTGTTTTGATAATCAAAAATCGCATTGCCGAAAGTCTGGCGCTCGCGCGTATAGTCCAGCGTCAGTTCAATGGCGCGTTCCATCGCCGCCACCGCGCCATTGGCAATCACCAAACGCTCAGCCGGCAATTGCTGCATCAGCTGATAAAAGCCTTTGCCTTCCTCGCCGCCCAGCACATTTTCGCCCGGCACTTTCACATTGTCGAAAAACAGCTCGGACGTGTCGGCCGCGTGCTGGCCCATTTTGTCGAGATTACGCCCGCGCGCAAAACCATCCGTATCGGTCTCGACAATCATCAGCGAAATGCCTTTGGCACCCTCTTCGGGGTCGGTTTTGGCGACCACCAGAACCACATCGGCGTGTTGGCCGTTGGTGATGAATGTTTTGGAGCCATTGACGACATATTGATTGCCGTCTTTCAGCGCTGTGGTTTTTACCGATTGCAAGTCAGAGCCGGTGCCCGGTTCGGTCATCGCAATGGCGCAGACCATTTCCCCGGATGCCATTTTCGGCAGGTATTTTTTCTTCTGCTCTTCAGTGCCATAGGCGAGAAAATAATGCGAGCAAATGAGCGAATGAACCGATTGTCCCCAGCCGCTAAGCCCCAAGCGGGTTTGTTCTTCCGTCATAATCGCTTCGTGGCGATAATCGCCGCCGCCGCCGCCATATTCTTCCGGAATGGAGGTCAGCAAGAGGCCCGCCTCACCGGCTTGGTTCCAAGCATCGCGGTCAACCATGCCCTGCTCGTGCCATTTATCAGCCAGCGGCACAAATTTGTCTTTCATGAATTTGCTGGCCGCATCTTTAAAAATTGTCAGGTCCTCGGTCATCCAAGGCGATACATAATTTCCAAGCATGGTGTCCTCCAAAATTGTGATGGCACTTTAGAAAATGCGCGGCATTTCGGCAAGCCATCGGCCTGCGGCAAACGCGCCGCAACCTGTCGCGCGCTCATTCGCGCAACGGGCGCTTATAATTGCATGCCGGGGTGATAGCCGCCCAGCAACACGCGGCCGGTCATTTCATAGGTCGCGGCATTGGTAATCATGTGCTGGGTCATGGTTTGCGCATCGCGCAAGCGGCGCTGGATTGAACTGTCGAGATAGACCGATGTGCCGCCGGCAATATCATGCACGCGGCGCACCACTTCAGCGCAACTGCGCACCGCATGGGTTGAGGCGAGGCGCAAATCGGCTTTCAGCTCGGGCTCGATGGCGCTGTGTTGGGCCGCCTGCCAAGCTTCATCCACGGTTTTTTCAAACAACGCTTGCGCGGCGCGCCATTCGGCTTCGGCTTGTGCCAAAGCGGCTTGCACACCGCTGCGTTCAGCCAAAGCACGGCTATGGCCTTGCGCTTTTTTGGCCGTCGCCAAACCGACCACTTCGTCGAGCGCGGCGCGCGCATTGCCCAAAGCCACGGCAGCGACCCCGGCCGCCAACAACGCGAAATAGGGCATATTGTAAAGCGCGCCTTCGGCCCATGGCGCGTCGGTGGCAATCGAATAGCTATGCGCCACCGGCACCCGCACATTGTCGAGCTCGACATCGCCCGATGAGGTGCCGCAAAGGCCCATTGTGTGCCATGTATCGTGAAAGATGACTTGCTCGGTCGGCACCATGAGCAGGCGAATTTTCTTACCCGACGGCGTGTCCTCCGCGTGCTCCAAAGTCATGCAGCCAAGGCCGATATAATCGGCATTGGCCGACCCCGAGGCCCACGCCCAACGGCCCGAAACAACATAATCATCGCCGTCGCGAACGGCGCGCCCATTGGGGGCAAAAATCCCGCATGTGATGCGCTCCCTAGCGGCGAACATATCACCGCCAATGCCGGCATCGATATAAGCCGCGCCCAAAGCGGCGGTCGCGCCGATCATGCAGACCCAACCGCTGGCGGCGTCATGGCGCGCCAAATATTCGATGCGCGCCAGCGCCTCGGCCGGCGCTAATTGCTGACCGCCGATTTTCTCCGGTACGAACATGTTGAAAAAACCGGCCGCAGCGAGGGCGCGCGCCAATTCGGGCGGCAATTGCCGCGCCGCTTCAATGGCGTCGCTCTCGGCGGCGGCACGCGCACAAACCGCTTCAATATCGGGGGTGATGGCTGCGTGAATGGTCATTTAGAGGCCCTCTTTACTATGGCAAACTTTAACGCCGCCGCCAAAATTGGCAACCTTGAACATTTCCAGCCTTGAAAATTGGCGACACCAAACCAACAGCCCGTTGTCAGTCTTTTAAGTCAATCCATACCGGCGCATGGTCGGAGGGGCGCTCCCAGCCGCGCGCCGCGCGCAACACGCCATAATCATACACCGCATCAGACAGGTCGGGCGTCACCCAAATATGGTCGAGCCGCCTGCCGCGGTCAGAAGCCGCCCAATCGCGCGCCCGATAGCTCCACCAGCTATACAGTTTCTCCTGCGGCGGCACAAAACGGCGCGCCACATCGTCCCAATCGGCCGCGCCCAAGACTTCCGCCAATTCGGCGATTTCCACCGCCGTGTGACTGACCACGTTTTTCAACTGTTTCGACGACCATACATCGTGCTCGCCGGGGGCGATATTGAGGTCGCCGAGCAGCACTTGACTAGCCGCTTTTCCGGTCTTTTTCATCGTTTTGAAGTTCTTTTTCATCTCCGCCAGAAAAGCCAGCTTGTGGGCGAATTTTTCGTTCACTTGCGGGTCCGGCTCGTCGCCACCGGCGGGGACATAAAAATTATGCACCGTCACCAGTCGGGCGCGTTTACCGGCCCCTTTGAGTGTCACTGCGATATGCCGCCCGTCGCCTTTTTTGCAATAATCGACAATCTGACTGTCAAGAATTTCGTGTTTCGACATTGTAGCGACGCCGTGATAGCCCTTAATGCCGTTCTTGGCGATATGGGCAAAACCGGCTTTGGCAAAGGCCTTCTCGGGGAACTGGTCATTGGGGCATTTGGTTTCCTGCAAACAAATGACATCCGGATCGAGCTTTTTCATTAGCTTGACCACCAGTTTTTCCCGCAACCGCACCGAGTTGATATTCCACGAGACAATCCGCATTAGCCCCCGCCCTTTCTTAAAAAAACAAATTACGATAAATCAAAATAAATTGAGGCTACGGCCGCTCAGGGCCAAGGGCCAACGACCCATCTCAAAAAGCCTGTAACGCAGCAAAAGCGGGTGTCCCAGCGCTTCTTCGCCGGCTGCTTGGTCGTCATTTTCGGCCATTTCAAGCGCCGCCGCAGCCAGCGCCAGCGCTCCGCCAAACGCCGCTTGTTGCGCCGCGCCGACCGCCAAATCGCGGATTGCATCGGGAGCCTCATCGGCCATCATCAGCGCCTCATCGGCCATTTCCGCCACCGGTTCGGCCAATGCGGCCGATAAATTGGCCAGCATGACACCAAGGCCCTCTTCCGATACGCCCTCCAATACGCGGTCGGTCAGCGCCGCGCGCAATTGTTCTTCGGCTTCCCAAGCCTCGCTATTGAGGTCGCCGCTTTCAGAGGCGTCCAAAGCGTCGTCCCAATTCATCACCGGCAAAGGTTCGGCATCGGGAAAGCCCAGCGCGTCGAGATAAAGGCGCGCCAAATGCGCCGTCTCGCCGTCAATCGGCTCGCCAAGCTCGGCGAACCAGCGCGCCCGCGTCGCGCGCGCGGTAAACTCGCGCACCGCCGAGAGCAGCGGTATCTCACCCTCCAACGCCAGCAATTCCTCATTGCTGGCCTGCCAATCATTATCGGAATTTTGCGTCATGCCGCTTTAATCATCATCCTCTTCATACTCGATGATTTCAAAATAGGTCGGTGCTAATGCCTCGTGGGTGATGATTTCAGACAGCCGCACCAATGTCACCAAATTTTGTACATCGGTGAGCCGCCAAGCATAGAGCAGGTCACTGTGGCGGGTGAAAAATAATTCTGCTTGGCCGGGCAGGTCGCCGCTCGGGTCTTTCAGCGCGATGGAGTAATTATTGTCGCGCAGGGTAAAACCCGCCACCATGGTCGCGCCGATGCCGTCGGTAATGGCTTTGCGCAGCACCGCCAATGGCGTCAGCGCTACCGGAAACCAGTTTGGCTCGCCGCCCGGCGCATCCTGCACGGCGACAAATTTTCCTTTCACCGTGACCACGGTTTCACCGCCGCTCTCATAAGCAAAGCGCAAGCGGTTCGGCCAATCAATGGCATAGCTGCCGGTGGCCTGCCCGCCATTGGGCAGGTTTTGGTGGAACTTACCGCTCACCGGCGGCATGTCTTGCAGCGCGCCGTTAATGCGTTTTATCCAAGCGGCTTGGGTTGCTGCATCGGCAAACGGTGCGCCCGCGTCCGGTGCTGCCTTGACCGGCGCGATAGCAAGCGGGGCCACCAGCGCGGCCGCAATAAGACCGATTAAGATTTTGTTTTTGCTTTTCTTCATTTTATTTATGCGTTTTCTTTTAATTGAAGCTTAATGCTTGCCGGCCAGTATTTCGCGTTTACCGGCATGATTGGGTGGCGAGATGACGCCTTGTTCTTCCATCTGCTCGATAAGGCGGGCGGCGCGATTATAGCCGATCGACAGACGCCGCTGCACATAAGAGGTCGAGGCGCGACCGTCGCGTGTGACAATCGCTACCGCTTGGTCGTAAAGACTGTCGCCGCCCGACGCCTCCATATCGGGCATCTCCTCGGGCTCTTGCGTCACCTGCTCGATATAATCGGGAGCCCCTTGTTTTTTCAAAAACGTCACCACTTTTTCGACCTCTTCATCAGAGACAAACGGCCCATGTACGCGCTGCACGCGCCCGCCGCCGCCCATATAGAGCATATCGCCCTGGCCCAATAATTGCTCCGCGCCCTGCTCGCCCAACACCGTGCGACTGTCAATCTTCGAGGTCACCTGAAACGAAATGCGGCTGGGAAAATTGGCTTTAATCGTGCCGGTAATGACATCGACCGAAGGGCGCTGCGTCGCCGTGATGAGATGCACACCGGCGGCCCGCGCCATTTGCGCCAGACGCTGCACCGCCGCTTCAATCTCCTTGCCCGCCACCATCATCAAATCGGCCATCTCATCAATCACAACGACGATAAAGGGCAGCACCTCGGCCTCGATAATCTCGTCTTCATAAACCGCCTCACCGCTTTCCGGGTCAAAGCCGGTTTGCACGCGCCGCGACAGCGTCTCGCCGGCCGCTTTGGCTTCGCGTATGCGCTCGTTAAAACCGTCAATATTGCGGACACCGATTTTCGCCATTTTGCGATAGCGGTTCTCCATTTCCTGCACCACCCATTTTAACGCCACCACAGCTTTTTTCGGTTCCGTCACCACCGGTGCCAAGAGATGGGGAATACCGTCATAGACCGACAATTCCAGCATTTTCGGGTCAACCAGAATAAGCCGGCATTGGTCAGGCGTCAGACGATAAAGCAAAGATAATATCATTGTGTTAATGCCGACCGATTTGCCCGAGCCGGTGGTGCCGGCGACCAAAAGATGCGGCATTTTGGTGAGGTCGGACATCACCGGCGCGCCGCCAATATCTTTACCCAGCGCCATGGTCAGTTTGGCTTTGCCGATTTCAAAATCGCTTGAGGATAAAAGCTCGCGCAGCGATACCAGCTCGCGCATCTGGTTGGGCAGCTCAATGCCAATAACATTGGAGCCGGGCACCGGCGCGACGCGAGCCGACACAGCGCTCATCGAACGCGCAATATCATCGGCCAGACCGACCACACGCGAGGAGCGCACACCGGCCGCCGGTTCCAATTCGTAAAGCGTTACCACAGGACCCGGGCGCACTTGGCCAATCGTGCCATGCACGCCAAAATCCGCCAGTACGGTTTCCAGCATCCGCGCATTGGCTTCCAGCGCATCCTTGCTGAGATTGACCGTCTGGCGCGGTTTTTTGTGCTCGGTCAGCAGCCGCAAAGGCGGCAATTCATAAGTCGATTTATCAAAAGCCAGGCGTGGCTGGGCTTCGCGCGCGGCACGGCGACCGGTGCGCGGGGCCGGTTTTTTATCCGCCACACGCACACTGCCCGCCGTTTCACCCGTCGCGTCCAGATCGGTCATCTCGGTTTCAGCGGCGGTGCTGCGCCAACCCATAACACGGCCTGTCAATTTTTCCTGCAACCGCGCCGGATGAAGCACCGCCATAAAAGCCCCGATGCGCCGCGCCAATTGCGGCACGTGGCGCGCCGATTGCACCGAACGCCAGCCAAGGCGCGCCGTATTGCGCAACATGCCGCTGCCGAACAACGCCGCCAGCATAGCCAGCCCGCCCAGCGTGTAAGCCAGCGGCAACTCGACCTGACGCGGCATGAAAATCGAAAACGCCGCCAGCGCCATCTCCAAGCCATCGGCCAACAACTCGCCCAATGCGCCGCCCGGTATCGGGGCCAACGGGTCGGTTTGGCGTCCGCCAAGCGCCAGCGCCAGCGCCATTAAAAGCGGCGCGACAATGGCCGCGATAAAACGCCAATTGGGCATAGAGAGGGTGGTGCCGGCAAGCTGGCGCGCCGCGCGCGCGCCCAACGGCAAGAGGATAAGCCAGACCGCGAGACCGAAAAGCTGCAACACCATATCAGCCGCAATGGCACCGGGCGTGCCGAGCCAATTGCCCACCGCCGCGCCGCCACTGACATTGAGACTGCTGTCTTGCGGCGCATAGCTCAACACGGCGACGCTCAATAAAACCACCAATAAAAGACTGATGGCGGCGGACAAGCGCATCCAAATGAGTGCCGCCAATGCCCGCAGGCGCGCCCTTAAATCTGCCATACGCGTCATGCTGCTGAGCCTTTTCGGGCCAGCGCAAAATCATCGAGCGCCGCTTTCAATCGCGGCAACGCCTCTTGCGTGGTCTCCATATCAGCGACCAAGGCGACGCGAATATAGGGCGCGGCATGCGGTGAGCATTGCGCGTCTTTTGCATCTTTTGAATAGCCGGTATTCGTGGGGCTATTCGCGGGGTGATGTGCTGCGAGATAAGCCCCGGGCAGCACCCGCAAGCCTTGTTCGCGCCATAAATGCACAGCCGCCGCTTCGCCATCGCCGACATCGAGCCACAGAAAAAATCCGGCCGCCGGACGATAAAAGCCGTAAGCGTCACCAAACACTGTTTCGGCAAATGAAAACTTCTCAGCATAGCGGGCGCGGTTCTCGACGACATGCGCGTCATCCGACCAAGCCAAAGCGGCGGCGGCTTGCGCCGGCATCGGGCATTGCGGGCCGGCGATTTGGCGCAGCTCGGCATAGGCCCTCATCAGGCTTTCACCGCCGGCGGCAAAGCCGCTTCGCAGGCCCGGCAGGTTGGAGCGTTTGGAGAGCGAATGAAAAGCCATCACCGGCGCGTCGTGCAGACCTTTTTCCTGCATCACTTCGAGTATGGAAGGTGGCGGTGCGCCTTCAGGGTCGTAAATCTCGGCATAGCATTCATCGACCAATAAGATGAAACCGTGCTGCATCGCCAAACCCAAAGCCTGTTCGAGATAGGCTTTATCGGCCACTGCGCCTTGCGGATTGGCCGGATTGCACAAATACAGCGCGCGCAGGCGCGACAGGGTTTCGGCATCGAGCGCGGCGAGGTCGGGCAGAAAGCCGGTCTCGCGCGTCGCCGGCAGATAATGCGGGCGCGCCCCTGCCGCGACGGCGGCGCTGGCATAGATTTGATAAAACGGGTCGGGCATGGCCATCAGGCCGCCATCTTTAGCGGCGGGTTTTTGTGGCGCCATTTGCGCCACCAGAAACAGGCCCTCGCGCGTGCCGTTGAGCGGCAGCACCTGAGACGGCGCGGCCAGCGCCGAGGTGACATTGAAACGCCTCTGCAACCAACCGCGCGCCGCGGCCTGCCAATCAGTCGTGCCAGCAATCGGCGGATAGCGACGATAATCTTGAACATTTTCGCTAACCGCCATGAGCGCAAAAGTCGGCGGCGCGTGTTGCGGCTCCCCCAACGCCAAAGAGACGGGCGGGCGCGGCGGGGTCAAATCATCCAGTAGCTCGCGCAGGCGCGCAAAGGGCGAAGCGGGCAGGGTATCGAAAACCCCATATTGCATGCTTGTCTCCAGACAAAAAACCCGAGCGCAGCCAATAAGCCCGCTCGGGTGTTTCACGAATCAGCCTGCCCCAGACTAACCCAGCCGCGCCGCCTTTAGCAAACTTTCGTGTTCGAAAAAGCGGCGCGGCCCATGGGATTAGGGGGTTTGGCGCGGCGTCGGGCCTAACCGATACCGGCTTCCGGATGGGAAGCGATTTTGTGGATGGAGAGGTCGGCACCTTGGCGTTCCTCTTCTTCGGTCAGACGAATGCCTATGCTTTGTTTCAGCGCGCCGTAAACAATGGCACCGGCAATGGCAGCAAAACCGCAGCCGACCAGCGTGCCGATGATTTGCGACATCAGGCTGACACCGCCCAGACCGCCCAGCGCTTCGAGGCCGAAAATACCGCAGGCAATGCCGCCCCAAGCACCGGCCAGACCGTGCAGCGGCCAGACGCCCAGCACGTCATCGATTTGCAGTTTCTCTTGGCAGAAGACAAACATTTTGACAAACAGCACACCGGCGACAGCACCGGTAACCAGCGAACCGCCCGGGTGCATGACATCAGAACCGGCGCAGACAGCAACCAGACCGGCCAAGGCGCCATTGTGCACAAAGCCCGGGTCATTTTTGCCGACAAACAGCGCCGCCAAAATGCCGCCAACCATGGCCATCAGCGAATTGACGGCCACCAGACCGGAGACGCCTTCCAAGGATTGCGCGCTGACCACGTTAAAGCCGAACCAACCAATGCACAAAAGCCAGCTGCCCAGCGCCAGCCACGGGATCGAGCTGGGCGGAAAGGCCGTGCCTTTTTCGCCATAGCGACCGAGCCGCGCACCCAGCAGAATAACCGCTGAGAAAGCGATCCAACCGCCGACGCCGTGAACCACAACAGAGCCGGCGAAATCATGGAAGCTGGCCCCGAAGCTGGCTTCGAGCCAAGCTTGGAACCCATAATTGCCGTTCCAAATCATCCCTTCGAAAAACGGATAGACCAGCGCCACAATAATGCCCGAAGCGATCAGCTGGGAACCGAATTTGGCGCGCTCGGCAATGCCGCCGGAAATAATCGCCGGAATCGCCGCCGCAAAAGTCAGCAGGAAGAAAAATTTAACCAGCGACAGGCCTTGCGGGCCATAAGCCTCGTCGCCGCCATCGCCACTAATGGTCGCCGCCGAGGACAGAAAATCCATGCCATAAGCGATCGAGTAGCCGATGAAGAAATAAGCCAAGGTCGACATGCCGAAATCCGACAGGATTTTGACCATTGCATTGACCTGATTTTTTTTGCGCACCGTGCCCACTTCCAGAAAAGCAAAACCGGCATGCATAGCGAACACCAAAATGGCGCCCATGAGAATAAAGAAGACGTCGCCGCCTATCGCGTTGGTATCCATGAAAACCCCCTAGATCAAACACTATTATCATGCAAAAAGCGTGCCATCGTTGGCGGCGGCGGTCACGCGGCTGGCCGAGCGCTTACCGGCACACATGCCCGATTTTTAGGCAGACAGGTTTTGGCTGATTAAAGCTTGGGCATTTTCGTCCCCAGAGCGCGCCCTCATTACCATAAGAGTGCGAAAAGAGCGCATGCGCAACACTGGACGCGCCGCCTGTTTTGCGGCAGTTAAAGGATATGAAAAAGGAATTGGAACAGGCGGAAAAACCGATTTTGGTGCATGGCGGCGGGGCTACCGCGCAAGTCACGGCGTTGGCACTGGCGGCGGCGCGGTTGCCGGTATGTATCGTGGCCTCCGCTAACGGCTCCACTATCGCCTCCGACAATAATTCTGGCAATATTTCCGGCAGAGCTTCAGCGGATAAGAGAGCCGATTATCAGAGCGTTCTGGCGCTCAGTCCGGCCGCCAAGACCATGTTGGAAACGCTGGGTGTGTGGGCGCGCCTCGACCTGCCCGCCGCGCCGGTCACTGATATGACGGTATACGGCGACGCCCAAGCCTGGGCGTATGGCAGCGGTCTCGATTTCGCCGCGCCACAACAAGCGCAACAAGACAACCAGAACCAAGGCCATAACGATATTACTGTGCTGGCGCATATTGTCTGCCGCGCCGCTTTGGGGCGCGCCATTGCCGCGACCTGCGATGCGGCCGTCAAAGACGGCGCTGTTGAGGTCGGCGACAGCGCGCTCAGCTCGTTTGACACAGCGACGGGCGACGCGGCTTTTGCCGATGGTAGCGCGCTGCAAGCCGCTCTGCTGGTCGATTGCGCGCGGGCTGATAGCGGCACGACCCCTTGGCGCGCGACGCAAACGGCGCGTCCGCTCCGCCATGATTATCAAGCCAACGCGCTGGTCTGCACGGTTGAGAGCACGCGCCCGCATGGCGGTGCGGCGGTGCAGATGTTCCTGCCCACCGGCACACTGGCGCTGCTGCCATTGCCGGTGGCGAACCAATGCGCGCTGATTTGGAGCCTGCCGCGCGCCCGCGCCGCCGCACTGGCCACAGTCGAGGCCTCGGTTTTCGAGCACGAGCTGGCACAAGCGACGCAAAACCATGCCGGGGGGCTGCGTCTTTGCGATAGCGCGGCTTCGGGCGCACGCGCTGTGCAACCTTTATCGCTGGCGCTGGCCGAACATTATGTCAGCGACAAATTATGCCTGCTCGGCGAGGCCGCGCATGTCATCCATCCGCTGGCCGGACAGGGGTTTAACCTGTCACTGCGCGATGCCGCCCAATTGGCCGATGCGCTATATGAGGCGCGGGCGCTGGGTCTGGCCCCGGACGGGCCGCATGTGCTGGACGGCTACCAGAAGCTGCGCCGTGCCGATAGTGGGGTGATGGCGGCGACCACGCATATGTTGGCGACGCTTTTTGCCGGTCGCCCGTCACGCCTTACCGGACCTTTGGCACGCGCCGGACTTTCGCTCAGTGGCCGCTTGGCATCGCGCAACCCAAAACTGGCGGCAGCGTTTCGCGCCCGCGCCAATGGTTCGGGTGGTGCGGGCGGTGCAGATGGTGCGGGGGGCGAGGGTGGTGCAGATGGCGGGGCGCACGCTCAACCACGGCTTATGCGTGGGCGCAGTTTTTAGCGCGCAGGCTTATACTCTAATGCGCAGGCTTATGCTTTAATGCGCGAGGCGCGCTGCTTTAATCAGAAATTTTGCGCGCTTCCTCGGCCAGCATAATCGGGATGCAGTCGCGCACCGGATAAGCCAAGCCTGCTTCTTTCGACACCAGTTCACCGGCTTCGGCATCGTAGGAAAGCGGGCCGTGACTGACCGGACAGACCAGTAGCTGCAACAGTGCCGGATCGAGTTTTTCGGTCTTGCTCATCACGCCCCCCTATTGCACGGCATTATCATTGGCACCGCCCGATTGGCCAAGCTGCGCCAACACCATTTCGGTCAGGGCGATGAGAATTTCCGCGCGCTCGGCCAGCGTCGCAGCCTCCAGCATGGCCTGTTTCTCCTGCGCCCCATAGGGGCTGATAATACACAAAGAATTGACCAAAGCCTCATTGTTCGAGCTTTCAATTGCCGGCCAATCGGCCGACATATTATTGGCCTCGAGATAGCGCTTCAGCACATCCAGCACACCCTCACGATTGACATCGAGACTGCCGACATCGGCGATAAGGTCGCTATCATAGGGGCGATAATCGGCGCGCAGTTGGCGATAAGGCGTCAGCACATTCAATTCCTCGGCGACCGCGAAACGCGCCACACCGGTCAGCGAAACAATCATCCGCCCGTCATCGGTTTCGCTGAAAGAGGAGATGCGGCCAAGGCAGCCGACTTTTTGTAAATGCTCGCCGCCCTCGTCATCGATCGCCGGCTGCACCATGCCGAGCAGCCGCCCATTGGCCAGCGCGTCGTCAAACATTTGCAGATAGCGCGGCTCAAAAATATTCAGCGGCAATTGCCCGCGCGGCAGCAGCAGCACACCCTCAAGCGGGAATACCGGCACCGTCTCGGGCAGCTCGTTAATCGTTTCGGGGTCAAAAGCCATAAACCAAGCCTATCAACTAAACAGCAGTGAGGACAGGCGTTTGCGTGCCGCAATCACCAATTCATCTTGTGCGCCATAAGCGTCGAACAATTCGACCAATTGCTTGCGCGCCGCTTCCTCGTTCCAATCGCGCTGGCGCGCGACAATTTCCAAAAGCGCCTCCAAAGCATCGGCGCGCCGACCGGCGCCGTGATGGGCGAGCGCCAAATCAAAACGCGCCTGATGGTCATCCGCATTGGCCTCCAACGCCGCCATGAGCGGCGCGGCATCGCCCAAATCGACCTCGGCCGTCTTGTCGGCAAGGGCCAGCGCGGCGCGCGCCGCGGCCAGTGCCGGGTCATTGTCATGCATCGGCGCTGGGGCCAGCGCCGCCTCGGCGGCGTCTTTATCGCCCAACGCCAAATGCGTTTGCGCCAGACCGGCCATGGCACCGACATTATCCGGCTCGTGCTCCAAAGCCGCGGCATAGCATTCCAACGCATCGTCCAACTGACCGGCGGCCAGCGCTTCGCTCGCCGTCTCCATCAGCGCCTCGGCGGGCGAGGGGCCAAGCCCGTCTTCCAAATGCTTATCGAGGAATTTTTTCACCTCGCTTTCGGGCAACGCGCCCATAAAGCCATCCACCGGTTGGCCGCCTTTAAACGCAAAAACCGCCGGGATGGATTGCACCTGCAATTGCTGCGCCACGGCCGGATGCTCGTCTATATTCATTTTTGCCAGCCGCACCGCGCCGTCCGATTGCAGCGCCAGCTTTTCCAAAACCGGGGTCAATTGTTTGCACGGCCCGCACCACGGGGCCCATAAATCAAGCAGCACCAGACAGCCTTGCGAGGCCTCGATGACTTCGCCCATGAAGCTCTCGGTCGTCACATCGACCACGCTGGCTGCATTATCGGCAGGCGGAATGGCGGCATTGGTCATTTGCGGGCCGTCTTGCGGCGGGTCAAAATTGCTCGACATAGGGTTTCCTTCTGCCTCTTAAATGGGGCGCCTGGCAGGTTTTGCCAAGCCCCGGCGCGCGAAAATTTAGCGCACTATCCGCGCGCCCCGCCGGCTTGTCAAATCCACTTGTCAAATGGCCGGTGATGGTGCATAACGCTTCCCGTTCTGACATAGCGGGCGTAGCTCAGGGGTAGAGCACAACCTTGCCAAGGTTGGGGTCGTGAGTTCGAATCTCATCGCCCGCTCCAGAACGGCCTCTCGAATTATTTTTGCCCGCCAGCGGCTGCGTTATTTTGCGCAGCGCGCGACTACCAGAGCGCGATCGGATTGATGATCATTTGCACCGCGCCCTGCAGCTTGGCTTGCCCCAGCACAAACATAAACTCGTGCACTTTTTCTTGCGCCAGACGGCCGGTATTCATGGTCTCCAGAATATATATGCCGTTTTCTTTCAAAAACGTCACATGGCCATAAAACAGCTTGTCGCCTTTTTTGGCAGGCACGGCTTCTACGCCCCATGTATCGGCACCGACCGCCACCGGCTCCAATGTCGCCAGATATTCAGCCGCCGCATTGGAGATGCCGGGAATGGTGGCACCCCATTTCTCAGGCGCGCTTTCAAGCGTGGCATCGGTATAGCCGGTATGCAGCAATATAATGTCGCCTTTTTGAAAGCGAACACCTTGCGCGCGCGCTGCCGCTTTAATGTCTTCAGCCTCAATGGCCTGTCCGCCCTGCATCGCCTTGACACCGAAATGACGCGCCATATCAACCATCACGCCGCGCGCCACCAAAGGCGGGACTTTGTGAATCCCCAATTTGGTCATGCCGGTCATGGCGGCAAAATCTTTGCCTTTATTGCAATTATAAAACGTGCCGTGCTCGCCGAGGTGGCCCAGCCCGTCAATTTGCGGGCCGGTGCCGAGCCACATTTGCACCATGTCATCATTGGCTGAAATTGGCCAACCAAGCGCATGTTCTTGCGTCTCGCGAAACTGCTGGCCCGGCTGCACGACTTGCAGCTTGGCATAGCGCGGCGGGTAGGCCGGCATATCGGGCTTGATGGTGATACCCAACCCGTGGCGCTTGCCCTGTTTGATAAGACCGGCAGCGGCCAACACGGTTTTTTCGGAAATCAGATTGGCGGCGCCAATCTCATCATCGGCACCCCATTTAGACGGCGTGCATTCCTCCGCCATAGCCGGACGCACCAGCATCAGGCTCATGACCATAAAAATCAAAACTCTCACAATGTCCCCCTTTTTACACTGACGGCGCGCACCAAAGCACCGCCCCGTCTCAAGATGAAGTTTCAAAAAACAGGTTAGCGTAGAATGGCGCAAAAGAAAGGGCTTATCGTCATGCGCCGTCGAGCGCTGCGCGAAATTTACGACACAAAATCGGGTTACCGGGTCTTCGTGCCGCCGACCGTGGCGCGCAATAGGCGGCGAATGGTCAACCAGACCAGAGGCACGGTGACGCCAACCAGCACCAGATTGACCAGCAGCGGGTCGAGAGTCGGCTGGCGCGCCAGCACCCATTCGGCGGGCGCGCGCATCAGATTGACCAGATAATAAGAAATGGCGACGGTCGAGACCCCCTCGACCGTGTGCTGCAGCCGCAATTGCCGCTCGGCCGCGTGGTTGAGCGAAGCCAAGAGATCGGCATTTTGCTGCTGCATATCCAGCTCGATGCGGGTTTGCAAAAGCCCGGTCATGGCAGCTATCTGCTCGGCCAAATCATGACGGCGGCGTTCGGTCGATTGATAAGTGGCGATTGCCGGTTGCAGGCGGCGTTCCAAAAACCCACCAATCGTAATGCGGCTGTCATAGGCTTGTTCTTGCAAAGAGGCGAGGCGCGCCGTTACCAAATCCCAATAGGCGGTGCAGGCGGCGAAGCGAAACGAGGTACGCCGCCATACTTCTTCCAGCTCGCCGGTCAATTGGCTGAGCAATTCAAAGCGCTCGGCATCGGCGCTGCCGGCGGCCGAAATGCTGGTCGGCACGCGGGCCGCCACATCGGCAAGTTGCGCTTGTGCAACCCGGGCGCGGTTCAACCCAATGGCAGCAAAAGAGCGATAGGTCTCGATTTCCACCACTTGCAGGGCGATGCGGCCGACATCGCGGACATCGCAATCGGGGGCGAAATCGAGGGCGATTTTTGTGTGTCCGTCCTCGGCGATTTTAAAATCGAAAAAGCCGTCAGCCAGACCGTTTTCGAGACGGCTGGCGCAGGTCCAGCCATCGCGCACCGCGCCGCGCACGGTGCATTGGCAATCGACCGCCACCACCACTTCGCCGCGGCTTTTTTCCAGCCAATCAGACGGCAAGTGTTGAGCCGCCGAACCGCTTTCGGCCTTTTCATCGATCACCGTCAGCGACACAAATTCGGTATGCCGTTCAATGTTAAACTGCACGCCATTATGGCGCGCGCGGATGAGGCGGCTTTGCGCTTCGCCCTCCCAGTCAATATTGCTCAGCGTGTCGCATAGCATATCGCGCAAGCCCTCAAAGGCCTCATCGCCCGACAAGCACAGGCGAAAGATTGCCGTTGGCAGGGCGAAGCGCGGGAACGGCCGCGCGTTCAGCTCATCGGTAACTTGCCGCAGACGCCATTGCGATTTGTGCGTGCGATTGGGGTTTTCTAACTCGTCCATGCAACTGATACGCTATTTATGGCGTTCCGGTTTCCATTCACTGCCCAACAAATGCGCCTCGGCAAATGCCAGGGGGCTTTCTTCCAAAGGCGTCGCCATAGTGTCGTTCCAGCGATTGAGGAAACCAAAGGTCGATATGACGGCGACAATCTCGCAAATCTCGGCCTCGGTGAAATGCGGTTTCAGTGCATCGAAATGGGCTTGGTTAGCGCGATTGGGCACGCTCCCGGCGGCTTGCGCCAAGGCCAGCGCGGCGCGCTCGGCATCGGAGAACAAATCATCGGTTTCATAGGACCATAGGTTTTCTATTTTTTCAGTGCTGACACCGCGCTCATGCGCCCCATGCGCGGTATGCGCCTGGCAATAATTGCACCCCGCAGCGGCACTGGCGATATAGGCAATCATCTGCCGCAACCCCGGCGCCAGCTTGGCCTCAGGCCCCAGCACCGCCGCGCTCAGCGCCATAAAGCCGCGCAAGATTTCGGGCCGGTGCGCCATGATTTTCAGGCTATTGGGCTCAAACCCCATCACCGCCGCGGCCAGCGCCAGTTCATCGGCCATGGCGTCAAGGTTTTCCGCCGGAGCGTTTTCCAAATGCGCCATCAGCGCCTCCTATTTCTCACTCTGTTTTGCGCCGTCTTTTGCGGGCTTTTTGAGCGTCACAAAATTCGCCGTCGACGAGCCGGTGGCCAGCAATTGACCCGCTTCATCATAGAGCATGCCCTCGACAAAGCCGACCGAGCGGCCGCGCCGCAATACTTGCCCGACCGCATAAAGGCGTCCCGGGCGGGCCGGGGCCAGCATGGAGACCTTCAGTTCCAAGGTCGGGCTGATTTGCCCCCAATCGAGATTGAGGCCAATGGCGAAAGCCATCGCATCATCGAGCATGGCCGCAACATTGCCGCCTTGAATGCCGCCCCATTTATTGCACAGCTTATCGCTGGCATTGAACGCCATCTCGACCGCGCCGCCGGCTTTATCAACGGCCAGCAATTCAAGCCCTAAATGGGCCGAGGTCGGCGACGGTTTTTGGTGCGCCGCTTTGACATTGGGTGGCCAATTTTCCGAATCGGTTTCAAAGCCGTCGCGCGGCGTGCCCAATTGGCTGATATCTTTTGCGGGTGCCGTCATTATGCCCTCCCTCGCCATGCATGGCCTATCTGGGGCCAGAGATTAGGCGGCAGCATTGTCGCTGGCAAGAGGTCAGGCGGCCTGCTAATTTGCCGGCCATGAAAAACCCAATGGCTCACCCCGCCCCATCCGAGGCCGCGTTTTTGCTGCCGCCGCAGCACGTCTTGCGCGTCGCGGTGCGCGAAGACGACATCGATGATTTCGCGCATGTCAATAATGTCGTCTATCTGGGCTGGATGGCACGCGCTGCTTGGGACCATTCAAAAGCTTTGGGGTTTGATTTTGCCGCCTATCGCGCCCGCGATTGCGGTTTTGTCGTCACCCATCATGAGATCGATTACAAAGCCGCCGCGACCCTCGGCGACGATATTCACATCGCCACTTGGGTGAGTTTGAATGATGGACGTTTGCGGTTGCGCCGCCGCTTTCAAATGCTCGACCAGAGCGGCCGCGAATTGGCGCGCGGCGTTAGCGATTTCGCGGCGATGCGACTGTCGAACGGGCGCGCCATGCGCATGCACAAGGATTATGTCAGTGGCTATCCGGTCAGCGACGCGGCCGAAACGGCTTTTTTAGTAGCTTAAGTTTGCGCCAGGGCGTAGCCGCCTTCCAAAGTCAGCAGCAATGTCGCCTCGGACGGGTCGGCCTCAATCTTGCGGCGCAAGCGATAAATATGCGTCTCCAGCGTATGCGTCGAGACTTGCGCATTATAGCCCCACACTTCGTGCAGCAGTGTATCGCGCGCCACCGCCGCGCCGTCGGCGCGGTGCAGGAACTTCAAGATATTGGTCTCTTTTTCGGTCAGGCGGATCTTGGCACTGCCGTCTTGCGGCTCGAGGATTTTGAGGCTTGGGCGGAACAAATATCCGCCTATCGCCAGCTCGGCCATCTCGGCTTGTTCGTGGCTGCGCAATTGCGCCCGCATGCGCGCCAGTAAAATGCCGAAGCGAAACGGCTTGGTGACATAATCATTGGCGCCGGCGTCGAGGCCCAAAATCGTATCGACCTTGCTGGCCGCGCCGGTCAGCATAATAATCGGCGTGGTGATTTTGTTTTTGCGGATAATTTTGCACGTCTCGGGCCCGTCTTGGTCGGGCAGGCCGACATCGAGCAAAATAAGGTCGAAACCTTTATGCGCCTCGTCCAGCGCCGCCGCTGCGGTTACGACCCGGGTCAGCTCGAACTCATCGTGCAGCGCCAACTGCTCGTCCAGCACTTCGGCCAGCACATCATCGTCCTCGACCAGAAGAATTTTTTGCTTAACCGCCATTTGATAACCGTGACGTTCCACTCAATCGGTTTATTAAGTGTCGAACTTGCCCGTTATGCGCGCGCAAAACAACCCCTTGCGGGCGGCGTCAAATTGGCTGACCTTATTCCGGATGAACGATATATTGGTCACCCCGAGCGGGCGCACCCCGCACCACGGCGTTTTGCGCTTCGGCCCCCACCGCACAAGATGCGCGTTGGGCAAAAATGGCGTCAGCGCCCAAAAGCGCGAGGGTGACGCCAAAACCCCGCTCGGGCGATTTGCCTTGCGCCGCATCTGGTATCGCCCCGACCGCGTCACGCGCCCGGTGAGTGCCCTGCCAATTGCCAAAATAGCCCAGAAAAGCGGCTGGTGCGACGATGACCGCTTTGCTTTCTACAACCGCCCGATCACCCTGCCAACGCACTCCGGACACGAAAAATTATGGCGTCTGGACCGCCTCTATGATGTGTTTTTCGAGCTCGGTTATAATGACGCGCCGCCCCAAAAAGGCGCCGGCAGTGCGATTTTTCTGCATTTGGAGAAAGATAATTTCAGCCCGACGCTGGGCTGTATCGCCGTCAACCATGCCAGCATGGCGTTTTTGTTGCGCCACGCCGCACCCGGCTGTGCGGTGCGGGTTCAAAAAGCTGTTTGATTTCAACAAATGGCTTTATTCACGCGGGCCAAACAGCGCTGTACCGATTCGAATATGCGTCGCCCCCAGCCCCAATGCGGTCTCAAAATCGCCCGACATACCCATTGAAAGGCCGCTGATGCCCAGCTCATGAGCCAGCTTCTTGAGCAGCGCAAAATGCGGCCCCGCCGCTTCGTCTTGCGGCGGCAGACACATAAGGCCGTCTATATCGAGGCCCAGCTCATCGGTGCAAAGCCCATAAAAAGCGGCTAGTTGCGCCGGTTCTATCCCCGACTTTTGCGGCTCCTCGCCGCTATTGACCTGGATGAAAAGACGCGGAAAATCAGCACTATTGCCCGCCGCGTCTTTGAGCGCGGCTAGCTTGCGCGCCAGTTTTTCGCGGTCGAGGCTTTGAATAACATCAAACAGCGCCACCGCCTCTTTGGCTTTATTGGTTTGTAAAGGGCCGACCAGATGCAATTCGATATCGTCATGCGCCTGTTTCAGCGCCGGCCATTTCTCGGCCGCCTCCTGCACGCGGTTTTCGCCGAACCGGCGATGCCCCGCCGCAAGCAATGGCGCGATCGCCTCGACCGGTTTGGTCTTTGATATGGCGATGAGCTGGGCCGCATCGGCGTCGCGCCCGGTCGCCCTCAAGGCGGCTTGCATTCGCGCCCGCGTCGCGGTTAAGGGCGTGTCATTATTTGTCGCATTTTGGCTCATATCCCCGTCTTGCCAGAAGCCGCCGAAACAGCCAAGTTGAAATTTCAAAAGGAGTTCGCCCGCATGCCGCCGCATAAGACCCCTGCGCCTTTTTTGATGCTTTCAGACGCTGACCGCCTGCCCGATTGGCAGGCCCTTATCGCGGCGCACCCCAGCGCTGTCGGTCTGGTTTTGCGCGACTATGCGCACCCGAAGCGCGCGCATCTGGCCGCGCAAATGGCGCAAGCTTGCCGCAAGCAAGGCCGCTATTTTTCTGTCGCCGGTGATGCGCGCCTCGCTGCCTCGGTGGGCGCGGCGTTTCATTGCCCGTCTTATATGCTGGCGCGACCGGCCTTGCGACACGGACGCGCCGCGCCACAAGATAGCGCCGCGGTGCACAATATGGCCGAGCTGATAGCGGCGCAACGCGCCGGTTTTCGTTCGGTTCTCATTGCGCCGGCTTTTGCGACACGCTCTCATCCAGGGGCGCGCCCATTGGGGGCCATGCGGGCTGCTGTCTTATTGCGCGCGGCGCGACAAATGGGGTTGGCCGCCTATGCGATGGGCGGTATGGGCTGGGCGCGCTGGCGTCGCCTTGGCGGCTTTAAGGCGGCTTCGGGCTTTGCGGCCATTGATGCGTTCAACTCCGATAGCGCATAAGCGGGTCCAGATGGCGCATAGGCGGGTAAAGCCGCTTTACAGGCTTTACATTTGGCAAAGGCCATAATAGTCATGGAGCAGTTCACAATCGCTTTTCATCCAGAGAAGCGAAACGAGACCCGAAATGAAAACCGAGATTTTGAGCTTCGCCATGCGCCTTTTCTTTTTGCCTTTTTTATCCCTCAAAACCCACCACCGCCAATTGCTTGCAGCCGCATTGGTGGCCAGCTTGGCGGCTTGCGGTCCGCTGACTTTTGAAGACGATTATCCGACCACTTCGACGACGGCGGATGAAGAAAGCGGCTCGATATTCGACCTGTTCCGGAGCAATGACACGAATATCGCCACCGCGGCGGGCGCCGATGGCGCGTCGGTTATCATCAGGGGCGGGCTGGGCGTCAATTCGCTTTTATGGCAAGCCAGCCTCGACACGCTTTCTTTCATGCCGCTGGCTTCGGCTGACCCGCAAGGCGGTGTCATTATTACCGATTGGTATAATGACCCGGCCGCCAGTGATGAGCGGGTGAAGGTCAATCTGGTGATTAGCGGGCGCGAATTGCGCGCCGATGCGTTGCGCGTCAATTTGTTTCGCGAGAATTTTGTCGGCGGCAAATGGGTCGGCACAGCAGCCTCCTCAAAAGCGGCGCGACAGCTTGAAAACATTATCCTGACCCGCGCCCGCGACCTGTCGGTCGCCAGCCGCTCGGCACGCTAGGCCCGATGGTCGACACGCCGCGCCCGCCTTATGACCCGGCTGCGCATGAGGCGCATTGGCAAAAAGCCTGGGACGAGGCCGACTGCTTTGTTGCCGGCGCAAGCGATGATGCGCGCCCCAAATATTACGTTTTGGAAATGTTCCCCTATCCGTCCGGCCGCATTCATATGGGCCATGTGCGCAATTACGCCATGGGCGATGTGGTGGCGCGCTTTAAAAAAGCGCAAGGTCATAATGTGTTGCACCCGATGGGTTGGGATGCGTTTGGCATGCCGGCCGAAAACGCGGCGATGGAAAAAAACACCCATCCCGCGAGTTGGACTTATGACAATATCGACGCCATGCGCGCGCAGCTCAAAAAGCTTGGGCTGTCTATCGACTGGGCGCGCGAATTCGCCACGTGCGACCCGAGCTATTACGGCCATGAGCAGGCAATGTTCCTCGATTTCGTCGAAGCCGGTCTGGTGGACCGGCGCGAAAGCATCGTTAATTGGGACCCGGTTGACCAGACCGTGCTGGCCAATGAGCAGGTGATTGACGGCAAGGGCTGGCGCTCGGGCGCGCCGGTGGAACAAAAAAGCCTGACGCAATGGTTTTTGAAAATATCCGATTACGCCGACGATCTTTTGGGCGCGCTGGAAGGGCTGGATCGCTGGCCGGAAAAAGTGCGCCTGATGCAAGCCAATTGGATTGGCCGCTCTGAGGGTCTCGAATGCCGGTTTGAGCTGACCCGGACGCTCGGCGATATAACAGCGTTGGAGATTTACACCACCCGCCCCGACACGCTTTACGGCGCGAGCTTTTGCGCCATTTCGCCCGACCACCAACTGGCTATCGCTTTGGCGCAAGACAATAAAGAACTGGGGGCGTTTCGTGCCGAATGCGCCAAGCGCGGCACCTCGGAAGCGGATATCGAAGCCGGCGAGAAGCTGGGCTTTGACACCGGCCTGACGGTGCGCCACCCGCTGGACCCGGATTGGCACTTGCCGGTCTATGTCGCCAATTTTGTGCTTATGGGATACGGCACCGGAGCGATTTTCGCCTGTCCGGCGCACGACCAGCGCGACCTCGATTTCGCCCGCAAATATGACCTGCCGGTAAAAACCGTGGTGCGCCCGCACGACCAAGCCGATTTCACTGTCACGGATACCGCCTATACGGGCGATGGGGTGATGGTCAATTCGCAAGATCTGGACGGTATGAGCCCGCAAGCGGCGCGCGATGATTTGATCGCCCGTTTTGAGAATGACGGGCGCGGCCATAAGCGGGTTAATTTCCGCCTGCGCGATTGGGGGATTTCGCGGCAACGCTATTGGGGCTGCCCGATACCCATCGTGTTGTGCGATGCGTGCGGCACAGTGCCGGTGCCGCGCCAACAGCTGCCGGTGACGCTGCCCGAGGATGTCAGCTTCGACAAGCCGGGCAATCCGCTGGTGCATCACCCGACTTGGAAGCACACGCCGTGCCCATCATGCGGCCAGCCGGCGGCCCGCGAGACAGATACGTTCGACACGTTTATCGACTCGAGCTGGTATTTCGCCCGCTTTGCCGGCCTGAAAGAAGACGCGCCGACCGACCGCGCCGCGGTCGATCATTGGCTGCCGGTTGACCAATATATTGGCGGCATTGAGCACGCGATTTTGCACTTGCTCTATGCGCGCTTTTTCACCCGCGCCATGCAGCGCACCGGTCACCTTTCGGTTGCCGAGCCGTTTGCCGGCCTTTTTACCCAAGGCATGGTGTGCCACGAGACCTATCAAAATGCCGACGGCGCTTGGCTGGCACCGCAGGAGATTACCCGCACCGGCGACGGCGCAGTGTTGGCGGCGGATGGCAAGACCGCGGTAAACGTCGGCGCGGTCGAGAAAATGTCCAAATCGAAAAAGAATATTGTCGATCCCGACGACATCATTGCCCGTTATGGCGCTGATACGGCGCGTTGGTTCATGCTGTCCGACAGCCCGCCCGAGCGCGATGTGCAATGGACGCAAGACGGCATTGAGGGCGCGTGGCGTTTTGTACAAAAAGTCTGGCGGCTGTTTGACGGCTTTGAAGATGATGCTGACGCGCGCTTTGTCGACACAATGAGCGCCCCCCAAGACGCGCAGGCGGCGGCGCTTTACGCCCAAGTTCAAGCGACGATTGACGCGGTGACCCGCGATTTGGAGGCGCTGGGCTTTAACCGCGCGGTGGCGCGGCTTTACGAATTGGTCAATGCGCTGGGCGCTTTTAAACCCAACGCCCAAGCAAGCGGCGGCGCTGATGAAGCGGCGCGAGAGACGCGGGCTTATGCGCTGGCGCAATTGATGAAACTTTTATCGCCAATGATGCCGCATCTGGCCGAGACCGGTTGGCAGGCGCTTGGCGGCCCCGGTCTGGTGGCCGATGCAGCGTGGCCGAAAGCCGATATGGCGGCGTTGGTGCGCGACGAGGTGGTGCTGCCGGTGCAGGTCAATGGCAAAAAACGCGGCGAAATTTCTGTGCCGAAAGACGCCGATGAGGCTATAATCAAAGACGCGGTATTGGCCGATGCGGGGGTTGGGAAATTCATTGACGGTAAAGAAATTGCAAAAACCATTATCGTTCCCGGGCGCATCGTCAATCTGGTGGTCAAATGAACGCCGCGCGCTTTTTTCTTTTCTGATGACCTGTTTGGTCTCGCTTGCGTTGGCGGCTTGCGGCTTCACACCGATTTATAAAATTAACGGCGACGCCGGCGGTGCTGTGCGCCTCGCCGCTTTGGCCGTCCCCGAGAGCGAAAATGGCCGCGCCCTAACTACGGCTCTGCGCGGTCGCTGGGTCAAAGACGCAGCCGCCGGTTATGAGTTGCGCCTCACCATTGACGAGACGGCGCGCGATACACAGCTCGATGCGCAAGGGATCGGGGCGCGCGAAGAGGTATCTTTTATTGTGCGCGGCGCATTGCGCGGGCCCGATGGGCGGTCAAAATTATTTACATTGAGCGAGCAAGCAAGCATGGCGAAAACCCAAAGCGGGGCCGATGATCTGATGCAAAGACGCAATCTGGCGCGCCTCGCCATGCAAAGTCTGGCCGACCAATTATTATTACGGCTTTCGAGAGAGGGGCTTTCTCAAAAAAGCCCGGCCGGAGAAGCGGCAGGCAAGGAATGAAGCTCAAGGCGCATGAGGTCGAGAGCTGGGTCGGCGGGCTGAAAGCCGGTGAAGCACCGGCCTTGGTGCTGGTCTACGGCCCCGACCGGGGCGGCGTTTACGAAACCGCGAAAGCCGTGCGCAGAGCTTACCTTGGTAAAGATTTTGACCCGTTGCAATATGTGGCTCTGGACGAAAGCGCCCTCACCGGACAGGCCGGCCTGTTGAGCGATGAGGCGGCGGCGCTGCCAATGTTTGGTGAGCACAAGCTGGTGCATATTGCCGGCGCCAATACGGCGGTGGCAGCGGCGGTGAAATTTTATCTGGCCAAGCTGGCGGGCGAGGCCGCCGCCATGGTGCTTGTCGAGGCGGATAATTTGCGCCCCGCCTCGCCTTTGCGCAAAGCCGCCGAGACCGACAAACGCGCTATTGCGCTGCCGTGTTATGCGCTGGAGGCGCGCGATATTGGCCGCCTTATTCGCCAGACTTTGGAGGCCGAAAATTACCGCATCGAAGCGCAGGCCATGGACCTACTGACGGCACGGCTGGCGACCGATCGCGGCATTATAAAGCGCGAGCTTGAACGTCTGGCGCTCTATAAAGGTGTGCGCGATAAAAACGCCGAGGCGGGGATGATTACCGGCGAGGATGTCGAGGCCGCTTTGGGCGACCAGACCCAGGGTGATTATGACCGGCTGATTGACAGTGTCGCATTGGGCCGCCTCGACGAGGCCGACCGTGCGCTGGCGCGTCTTGAAGCGACCGGCACATCGGCCGCCAGGGCGTTGGCTATGGCGCGCATACATTTTCAAACGCTGCATTTAGCGCTCGGACAGATGGAAGGCGGCACACCGCAAAACAAAGCGCTCAGCGCCTTTCGGCCGCCCTTGCATTTTCGCCGCAAGCCACTGGTCGAACAGCAAATGCGGCTGTGGTCGAGCGGCAAATGCGCCCGCGCTTTAGAGATTTTAAACGCGGCGGAGAATGCCTGTCGCGGAGCCGCCGGCGGCTTGTCGCAAGCCCAGGCCGGCAACGCTTTATTGCGCATCGCGCGGGCTGCGCAGAGATAAGTGCACATAAATTTCAGAAAATATCTAGCCGCGCAGCAATCGCGCAATCAAACCGTCCAACTGCTCCAGCGTCTTATAGGTGATGCGCAAATCGCCGCCTTCACCACCTTTGTCGCTACGATGATCGAGGCTGACCGAAAGGCCGAGGCTGTCGGCCAGTTGCTTTTCCAGCTGACGCGTATCGGCGGATTTCTCAACCGCGTCGGGTTTGCCCGTTTGGGTAGATTTGGCAGATTTGGTTTGGCTTGCGACATCGGCTGTCAGTTTTTCAACAGCCCGCACACTCATGCCCTCTTTGATAACCTGCTTGACCAATGCCGCGACATGTTTGGCATCGACGCCCAGCAAAGCGCGCGCATGGCCCATCGAAAGCGCGCCTTCAATCAGCGCCTGTTTGATCGCATCCGGCGCACCGGTGAGGCGCAACAGATTGGCAATATGGCTGCGGCTCTTGCCCAGCGTCTCCGCCAGCTCCGCTTGTGTATAGGCAAACTCCGAGATAAGCCTTTGATATCCCTCAGCTTCTTCAATCGGATTGAGGTCGGTGCGCTGCACATTCTCAACCAAGCCGATTTCCAAAGCGGTGACATCGTTGACCGCCTGTACAATCACCGGCACTTGATGGAGGCGGGCTTGCTGCGCGGCGCGCCAACGCCTTTCACCAGCGATAATCTCGTAGCCATCGGCAATCGGGCGCACCAGCAGCGGCTGCAGCACACCGGATTTCTGCACCGAGGCGGCCAGCGCTTGCAATTCCTCGGCGTCAAATCTTTTGCGCGGCTGGTAAGCGCCGGGCTTCAGCTCATCAATACCGACATAGGTGAGGCTGCCATCGGATTTATTTGTAGTCGCTTTTCCGGCCTTTGCGGTCTCCGCGGCGGGCGTCACCGCGACCGGCGTATCGTCACCGATCAGCGCCGACAGGCCGCGCCCCAATCCTCTTAAAGGGCCTTTTGAAGATGCCGTTTTCTTTGCGTCACTCATGGTTGTGCTCTCTTTTCTTAACCGCCTGCTTTAGCCTAATTGCTTTAACCCGCTTGCTTTAAATCTCTTTTCGATTGCGTTCGCGCCGCACCAGCTCGCCAGCCAATTGCATATACGCCAAGGAGCCGGCGCATTTATGGTCGTAAAGCAGCGCCGGTTTGCCAAAGCTTGGCGCTTCGGACACCCGCACATTTCTTGGGATAACCGTCTCATAGACCAAGCTGTCGAAATGCGACCGCACATCGGCGTCGACCTGCGCCGAAAGATTATTGCGCGCATCATACATGGTCAGAATAATCCCTTGAATGTCGAGCGTTGGATTGAGGCTGGCTTTAACCTGCTCAATCGTAAGCAATAATTGGCTGAGCCCCTCCAGCGCAAAAAATTCGCATTGCAACGGCACCAACACCGATTGCGCCGCCACCATAGCATTCAGTGTCAGCATGTTGAGCGAGGGCGGGCAATCGATGAAAATATAGGAAAAGCGGCTGGTCCCATCTTGTTGTAACATTTCCGCCAGCGCGTCGGCGAGGCGGTGAATGCGGCGCTCGTTATCGGATAATTCGACCTCGACGCCGAGCAAGTCCATGCTTGCCGGCACCAGCTGGAAACCCGGCACGGCGGTGTCGCAAATCGCTTCGGCCAGGCTGGCTTCGTCCAGCAGCATTTCAAAACTGGTGGTTTTGCGCGCCGCGCGGTCAATGCCGAGGCCGGTTGAGGCGTTGCCTTGCGGGTCGAGGTCGATAAGCAAAACTTTTTCGCCGATCGCGGCCAACGCCGTGCCCAGATTAATCGCCGTGGTGGTTTTGCCGACACCGCCTTTTTGATTGGCCAGACACATAATCCGCGGGGCCGATATTGCGGCGCCCAAATCGGCGCGGTCGCTGCTATTTTGCTGCGGCGCGCTGTGCGACGGGTTTTGCGACGAATTATGAGACAAATCTTTGGACAAATCTTGAGACAAGAGACCCCCTCATATAAGCGCCCCTAAAGCCGTTGGCCAAAAAGCGCTTGGAGCCGCTTTTCAGCCGCTTAGCGGCCCAACAGCTCTGATTTCCAATATCCGCGCCGCCGCATCGGTGTCGCTGACATGCGCGCTGCTGGTAAGTTTCCAATATTGTTCGCTCGCCGTCAATTCCTCCTGCCAATTGCGCCCCTTATGGACCAGCGCAACTGTGGATGGATTGCAAAAGGGCGCTAAAAGCCCGATTAAATCCGACAACGGGGCGAGGGCGCGTGCGGTGACCACATCGACCGCCTGCAGCGCCGCCGGCAGGGCCGCGGCCAAAACCTCGATGCGGGCGTGGTGAACGCTGGCCGGCGCGCCCGTATCGGCGATAACGGCGCGCAGAAAACCGGCTTTTTTGCGGTCACTTTCGACCAGATGCATATGCGCCTCGGGGTTGCTTTCAGCCAACATAATTGCCAATACCAGGCCGGGCAGGCCGCCGCCACTGCCCAGATCGAGCCAGGATTTGGCGTCGGATGGGGCGTGGCGCAAGATTTGCGCCGAATCGGCGGCGTGGCGATGCCAAAAATGGGCCAATGTGTTGGGCCCAACCAGATTGACCGATTGCTGCCATTTGCCGAGCAGCGCCTGATAGGCCATCAGCTTGGTCAGTGTTTCACGTGAAACATTATAGGTTTCGGCAAAAGCCTCAGGCGAAAAAGCACCGGCCGTATTTGCGGGGGTGGTGGGCGTCACCATTTTGGATTATTCAGCCGCCGCAGCACCGGCTTTGCGCGCATGGTGCAAAAGCAGCGTCAGCGCCGCCGGTGTCATGCCATCGAGACGCGCCGCTTGACCCAACGTGGCGGGACGCGCCGCGGCCAATTTCTGGCGCACCTCAGTGGCCATGCCCTCGAGCGCTAAATAATCCATATCGGTTGGCAGGCGCAGCGCCTCGTCGCGGCGGAACGCCTCGATATCGGCTTGCTGGCGGTCAAGATAGCCGGCATATCGCGCATCGGTTTCTATCTGGAAACGAATATCATCGCCCCAGTCGGCCATTTCGGGCCAAATAGCAGCGAGGTCTTGCCAGTCGATCGACGGATAGGCAAGCAGCTCGATCATATTACGGCGCACGCCATCGGCGCGGATATGCAGACCTTTTTCGCCCGCCTCATTCGGCGTCATTTGCCAAGCCGTGGCTTGCGCGCGAGCGGCGTCGAGCTTCTCCATTTTAGCGGCGAAATGGCGCGCGCGTGCACTCCCGACAATCCCAGCCACGCGGCCTTTTTCGGTCAAGCGCTGGTCGGCATTATCGGCCCGCAAAGTCAGGCGATACTCGGCGCGCGCCGTGAACATACGATACGGTTCGCTAACCCCTTTGGTCACCAGATCGTCGATCATCACGCCGATATAAGCCTCGGCACGGTCGAAGATAATCGCCTCCTGACCGGCCGCCGCACGGGCCGCATTCAAGCCCGCGACAAGGCCTTGTCCGGCGGCTTCTTCATAGCCTGTCGTGCCGTTAATTTGACCCGCCAGATACAAGCCGGGTAGGGCTTTCAGCTCAAGACCGGTGGTCAGGGCGCGCGGGTCAACATAATCATATTCAATGGCGTAGCCGGGGCGCATAATATGCACGTTTTCAAGCCCGGGAATGGTACGGATAAAGGCGTCCTGAATAGGCTCGGGCAGCGAGGTTGAAATGCCATTGGGGTAAACCGTCGGGTCATCAAGCCCTTCTGGCTCCAAGAAAATCTGGTGCGAAATGCGGTCGGGAAACCGCACCACCTTATCCTCAATGGCCGGACAATAGCGCGGGCCGACACCGGCAATTTGCCCGGAATAGACCGGCGATAATTTGACGTTTTTTTCGATAATATCAAACGTCGCCTGATTGGTATGGGTGATGTGGCAGACGGTTTGCGGCACGGCTATTTTCTCGGTCATGAAAGAAAACGGCACCGGCTGCGCATCGGCCGGTTGCGCCTCCAATTTATCAGTATCGATGGTGCGGCCATCGAGGCGCGCCGGCGTGCCGGTCTTCATCCGCCCCAATGTCAGCGCGCCGCTGGTCTCGGCCAGCGCATAAAGGCGCTGCGACAGGGTGATGGCAGGGGCCTCGCCGTGGCGTCCCGCTGGAATGCGTTGGGTGCCGATATGCACAATGCCGTCAAGAAAAGTGCCGGTGGTCAGCACCACGGCGGCGGCGGTGTAATGCGCACCATCGGCCGTGACAATGCCGGTGCAGCGCCCATCACTGACCAATACATCGTCAACGGGCTGCGCCAGCACGGTGAGGTTTGGCGTCGCGGCAATCGCCGCTTGCATGGCCCGACGATACAGCTTGCGGTCGGCCTGGGTGCGCGGGCCGTGCACAGCAGGGCCTTTGCGCCGATTAAGCAGGCGAAACTGGATACCCGCCGCATCGGCGACGCGGCCCATCAGCCCGTCCAGCGCATCGATCTCGCGCACCAGATGGCCTTTGCCGACGCCGCCAATGGCCGGGTTGCACGACATCTCGCCAATCGTCTCCAGCTTGTGCGTGACCAACAGCGTATGGGCGCCAAAGCGCGCCGCCGCCGCTGCCGCCTCGCAGCCAGCATGGCCGCCGCCGATAACAATCACGTCAAAGCTGTTTTCACCTATGCTCATAGCTTGGGGTCATAGCGCAGATGCCCCCCGGCCGACAAGTGCCAAGAAAAGAGATAAGAAGGGGGACAAGAAAAGAGAGCCGCCGTACTGCAATGTTTCACGTGAAACATTTCCCGGCCGAAGCGGTTATTTGCCGATACAGAAATCGGCGAATACCACATCGAGCAATTGCTCGATATCGACCGCGCCGGTCAGGCGACCCAGCGCCCGCTGCGCCAGTCGCAAGTCTTCGGCCGCCAGCTCCAGCGCCGGAGCTTGGCGCGCCGCATCGAGATGCCCGATGACCTCGCGCAATATACTTGCATGGCGCGCGCGGGTGACCAGCACGTTTTCACCGAGCCCGGCTTTGCGCATCACCATATCGGTCAACGCCGCGACCAACGCCTCGGCCCCGTCGCCGGTCTTGGCCGACAGGTTGAGCCGGTCGCCATGCTCTTTGGTCGCGCCGCGATAATCTGTGGTCGCGCCGCGCTGCAAATCGCTTTTATTGGCGACGCGCAGATCGGCGCGCCCCGCCACAACATCCAGCGCGTCCATATTGTCAGAAGTGTCAGAAGTTTCAGGCGTGTCGACAGCGCCATCATCCGCATCGGGGGAGGTGACCAACACGATAATGTCGGCTTCGTCGGCGGTTTTGACAGCACGGCGCACCCCCTCGCGCTCGATATCGTCACCGGCGGCGCGCAAGCCCGCCGTGTCAATCAACGTCACCGGCACGCCGCCCAGCACCATGGCCACCTCAATGGCGTCGCGTGTGGTGCCGGCGCGGGCCGACACAATAGCCGCCTCGCGACCGGCTAACATATTGAGAATGCTAGATTTTCCGGCGTTGGGCGGACCCATCAAGGCGATCCGAACACCGTCGCGCAGCCGCAGACCGCGGCGGTCATCGACATGCGAGGCCAGCGCCAGATAAAGTTCGGGCAACGCCTCCAGGGCTTTTTGGCCGAGGCCGCCCGGCAAATCCTCATCGGCAAATTCCAAATCAGCTTCCAGATGCGCCAGCATAGTCTTCAGGGCATCGCGCCAAGTTTCGGCTTGGCGGCGCAGCTCACCGCCCAGTTGCGACAGCGCGCGCGCCTGTTGCGCGCCGCCTTCGGCATCGATGAGGTCGGCAATCGCTTCGGCGGCGGTCAAGTCCATCTTGCCGTTCAAAACGGCGCGGCGGGTAAACGCCCCGGGCTCGGCCGGCACCAGACCATCCATCGCGGCCAAAGCGCCCAGCACCGATTGCGTGACCGCGAGACCGCCATGCAAATTCAGCTCGACCATATCCTCGCCGGTAAAACTGTGCGGCGCGCTAAAGCGCAGCACCAACGCCTCGTCCAGCAGCGCGCCACTGCCGGGGTCGGTGAGGCGGCGCAGGCTCGCCATGCGGGGGGACGGCAGGCGCTCGACACCCAGCGCGCGCAAAGCCTTATCGCATGCCGGGCCCGACAAGCGTAACACGGCAATGGCGGCGCGCACCGGTGCCGTCGATAGGGCGAATATGGTTTCCTCAGACACTTGACTATCTCAATCCGGTTTTCCCTGTCTCGCAACTTGTGCTGGCCGAAATTTTGGCTAACCTGCCGCACATGACCGATAAAGGCAATGCTTCTGATGAGCGCTTTTCGCGCAACCGCTTGGCCGATGCGACCAGCCCCTATCTTTTACAACACAAAGACAATCCGGTGCATTGGCAACCTTGGGAGGATGCGGTGTTTGCCGAGGCGCGGCGACGCAATGTGCCGGTGCTGCTATCGATCGGCTATGCGGCGTGCCATTGGTGCCATGTTATGGCGCATGAAAGTTTTGAAGATGACGAAGTGGCCGCTTTGATGAACGCGCATTTCGTCTGCATCAAGCTCGACCGCGAAGAGCGCCCCGACCTTGACGAGATTTATATGAGCGCGCTGGCAATGATGGGCGAGCAGGGCGGCTGGCCGCTCACCATGTGTCTCAATGCCGAGGGCGCGCCGTTTTGGGGCGGCACATATTTTCCCAAAAACCCGCAATATGGCCGGCCCGGCTTTATGCAAATCCTCACCGAGCTGTCGCGCGTTTGGCGCGAGACACCGGAAAAGATAACCACCAATACAAACGCGCTGACGAAAGCGCTGAAGGCTAAAGCCACCGCCGATGCCCGCGGTGACATGCCTGCCGAGCTGCCGCGTCGGGCCGCGCAAAGCCTCGCCGCGCATATCGATAAAGACAAGGGCGGCCTTTCGGGTGCCCCCAAATTCCCGCAGCCTTTTCTTTATAAATTCCTCTGGCAGCAAGCGCAGCTGATGGATGATAAGGAAATTCACCAAGCGGTGCTGGTGAGCGCGGGCCGCATCTGCCAAGGCGGCATTTATGACCATTTGGGCGGCGGCTTTGCCCGCTACAGCGTCGATGCCGATTGGCTGGTGCCGCATTTTGAAAAAATGCTCTATGACAACGCGCTGCTTATCGACCTGCTCTGCGACCTTTACCGCCACACCCGCGCGCCGCTTTTTGCCGCGCGTATCAGCGAGACCATTGACTGGCTGGCGCGCGAGATGGTGACACCAGAAGGCGCTTTCGCGGCCAGCCTCGACGCCGACACACAAGGCGAGGAGGGCAAGTTTTACGTCTGGGACAAAAGCGAGATAGACGCGCTTCTGGGCGAAGAGGCCGAAGCTTTTTGCGCCGCTTACGCGATCAGCGCGGACGGCAATTTCGAGGGCAAAAACATACCCAATCTCTTGCACCAGGGGGATGGCGCCTTAGCGCAATTCGACGCCGCGCGCGCCACGCTTCTGGCCGCCCGCAACACGCGGGTCGCACCGGGGCGCGATGATAAAATCCTCGCCGACTGGAACGCCATGATGGTCGCGGCTCTGGCCGAAGCGGCGCGTGTATTGCAGCGACCCGACTGGTTGCAGCTTGCAAGCCAAGGCTATCGCGCCGCGCGCCAAGCCCTGACAGCAGCCGACGGCACGGTGTGCCACGCCGCACGCGATGGCCGTCGTCTCGGCGTCTCGCTATCGGCCGATTATGCGTTTATGGGCCAAGCCGCCGCGGCGCTTTATCAGGCCAGTGGCGACGCCGACTATCTGGCCGATGCGACGGCCGATGCGACGGCGCTGCATGACGGCTTTCTGGATGGGGCGCGGGGCGGCTATCTGACCAATCGGGCGGGGCAGACGGGCGTGCTGGTCAATAACCGACCGGCGCAGGACAACGCCCAGCCGGCCGCCAATGCGGCGGCGCTGGCTTTGTTCCAAAAACTGACCAGCCTGACGGGAGACACGAGCTGGCGCGACAAGGCGGAGGCGGCATTTAACGCGCTGGCCGGTCATTTGGCGCAGAGCTACCCATCAATGACGGCGTTATTATCGGCTCGCCTCGTTATCGACCACGCCCTGTCCATCATCATTATCGGCGAAGACGATGAGGTGACGGCCGGGCTCGCGCAAGCCGCCATTATGCACCCGGTTTTTGCGCGCGAGGTCGTCGTCTTGCGGCCGGGGGCCGACTTACCGCCGGGCCATCCGGCGCATGGCAAAGGTTTGCAGGAGGGGCGGCCCGCCGCCTATATTTGCCCTGACAGAACGTGCCTTGCGCCGCTCACCGAAGCCGATGCGGTCACGCAGGCGCTTGACGCATTGGTGTCACAAAGACATGCTTATGAACAAGGCTAAAGCGCTAGCCGCAATTTAAGGAGACACGCATGAGCGAGATGATAAAGGTTGAGGTTGCTGGTGGCAGGGATTATTTCGACGCCTATTTGGCCACACCGTCGGGGACACCAAAAGGCGGGGTCGTCGTCATTCAAGAAATTTTTGGCGTCAATGCCGACATTAAAGAGACCGCCAACTGGTTGGCCGGCGAGGGTTATTTGGCTCTGGCACCGGATTTGTTTTGGCGTCAAGAGCGCAATGTCGCGCTGACCGATGGCTCGGAAGACGAGTGGCAAAAAGCTTTTGCCCTGATGAACGGCTATGACGGCGATGAGGGGGTTGGCGATCTGCAAGCCGCGATCGATTATCTGCGCGCCGCCGGCTGTGCCAAGGTCGGCACAATCGGTTTTTGCCTTGGCGGCCGCATGGTCTATCTCGCCGCTTGCCGCACCAATGGCGACGCCCACGCCTCTTATTACGGCGTCGGCATAGAGGGCCTTTTGGGCGAAGCCGGCAATATTACCGCGCCGACACTTATCCATATCGCTGCCGAGGACGCGTTTGTTCCCAAAGACGCCCAAACCGCCATTGCCGACGGTCTGGCCGCGCATATGCAGGCCGAGGTGCATATTTATGACGGCCAAGACCACGCTTTTGCCCGCCATAACGGCATGCATTACGACGCCGATGCAACGGCGCTGGCGCATGGCCGCACTCTGGCGCTGTTTGCCGAAGCGCTGGCTTAAAAGCCCGCTTAGGTATTCATCGAGTCGAAGAACTCGTCATTGGTTTTGGTGTTTTTCAGCTTATCGATTAGGAATTCGGCGGCATCGACCGCGCCCATCGGGTTGAGGATGCGGCGCAGCACATAAATCTTAGCCAGCGCACCGGCCTCGACCAGCAACTCTTCTTTGCGCGTCCCCGATTTCATAATATCGATGGCCGGGAAGACGCGCTTGTCCGAAATCTTCCGGTCGAGCACAATCTCGGAATTGCCGGTGCCTTTAAACTCTTCAAAAATCACCTCATCCATACGCGAGCCGGTCTCAATCAGCGCGGTGGAGATAATGGTCAGCGAGCCGCCTTCTTCGATATTGCGCGCCGCGCCGAAGAAGCGCTTGGGGCGTTGCAGCGCATTGGCGTCAACGCCGCCGGTCAGCACTTTTCCCGAGCTCGGCACAACCGTGTTATAGGCGCGCCCAAGACGCGTAATGCTGTCCAGCAAAATCACCACATCGCGGCCGTGTTCGACCAACCGCTTGGCTTTCTCAATGACCATTTCGGCGACTTGCACATGGCGTGTCGCCGGCTCGTCAAAAGTCGAGGACACCACCTCGCCATCGACCGAGCGTTGCATGTCGGTCACCTCTTCGGGGCGCTCATCGATCAACAAAACAATCAAATAACATTCGGGATGATTGGCGGCGATAGACTTGGCGATGTTTTGCATCAACACGGTTTTACCGGTGCGCGGCGGTGCCACAATCAACGCGCGTTGGCCTTTGCCCAAGGGCGCGACGATATCGATGACGCGGGTTGAGAGGTCTTTGCGCGTCGGGTCATCGGTCTCCATGCGCACGCCCTCATCGGGGTAAAGCGGTGTCAGATTATCGAAATGCACTTTCTGGCGGGCTTTTTCCGGGTCCTCGAAATTAATCTTATTGACTTTCAAAAGCGCAAAATATCGCTCGCCGTCTTTCGGACTTCTGATCTCGCCTTCCAGCGTGTCGCCGGTGCGCAGCGCAAAGCGACGGATTTGGCTGGGGCTGACATAAATATCATCGGGGCCGGGCAGGTAATTGGCGTCCGGTGAGCGCAAGAAACCAAAGCCGTCTTGCAGCACCTCGACCACGCCCTCGCCGATAATGATAACATCATCCTCGGCCAGCTTTTTCAAAATGGCGAACAGCATATCCTGCTTCAGCATAGCCGAAGCGTTTTCAATCTCGTGGGTCTCAGCGAAAGCCAACAGCTCGGTCGGCGATTTTGCCTTCAGCTCTTCCAGTTTAATTTGTTCCATGGTTAGTCTCGTGGGGTTTTTCAAGAAAACGGGTTCGGGAAAATTCGCTGCATCATCCGAGCGCCGCTTATCAGCCCAGGCCATCAACAGATTTTACGAAAGGTAAAAGTGCCGACGCGCGGCCCTCGGTAGGAAGTTTCAGTATATGCGATAAACGCGCGTTTCTCAAGCACCATTCGATAGCCATTCAATGACCATTCAAACATTATCAAAAGGCGCTTAAAATATCCGTCAGAACGGCTGCACCACCACCAGAATGACGATAAAAACCGTCAGCACAGGTGGCACCTCATTAACCATGCGATAAAACCGCGACGGGCGCGGCAGCTCGCCGCTCAGAAACTGCTTGCGTGTGCTGGCCAAAAACCCGTGATAGGCCGACAGGATAACCACCAAGCTCAATTTTGACACCAGCCAAATATCGACAATCGGCCAATGGCCACCGGCAAAAATCAGTGCCAGACCGAAAATCCAAGCCGCGACCATGCTCGGATTGATAATGAGGCGCAGCAGTTTTTGTTCCATCACCGGAAACATCTCGTACGACGTGCCGTTTTCTAGCGCCTCTGCGTGATAAACAAACAGCCGCGGCAAATAATACATACCGGCCATCCAAAACATCACCGAGATGATATGGAGCGCCAATAGCCAGCGATAATAATCGACCAGGAATTGCGTCATGTGTCGCCTCCTTCACCGAGATTGCGCACTAATTCTACCAAACGCGCGACATTTTCCGGCGGTGTTTGCGGCACAATACCATGCCCGAGATTGAAAATATGCGGTGTGCCACGGGTCTTGGCAAGAATATCGCTGACCTGCGCGTCAAGTGCCGCTCCACCGGTCACCAAGACTTGCGGGTCGAGATTGCCCTGCAGCACCATATCGGGGCCGACTTCTTGGCGCACCGCATCAATATCAGCGCTGGTATCGAGACCTAGCGCGTCGCACCCCGTGGCCTCGCAATAAGCGCCCATATGGGTTTTTGCGGCGCGCGGGAAAGCGATAATCGGCACGTTGATATTGCGCGCCCGCAAACCTTCAATGATGGCCGCCACCGGCGCGACGCACCAACGCTCAAAAGCAGCCCCTTCTAAAGACGCCGCCCAGCTCTCGAATAATTGCAACACCTCGGCACCGGCTTCGACTTGCGCCGCCAGATAATCCACTGTCGCCGCGACCAGCATATCGATAATCGATTGAAAAGCTGCCGCATCACGCGCCGCTAAATCGCGCGCCGGGGCGTGGTCGGGCGTACCGCGACCTGCAACCATATAGCTGGCTACTGTCCATGGCGCACCGGCGAAACCGATCAGAGTGGTTTCGCGCGGCAGACTGAGCGATAATCGGCCGACGGTTTGGTAAATCGGCGCCAAATGAGTGGTGAGTTTATCGAGCGATAAACCGTCAGCATTGGTGATCGGCGACAGACGCGGCCCCTCGCCGGTCTCAAACCATAAAGACTGCCCCAGCGCTTCCGGGATGAGTAGGATATCAGCAAACAGAATGGAGGCGTCAAAACCATAGCGGCGAATGGGTTGCAGCGTTACTTCCTCGGCCAATGCCGGATCGTAACACAAATCGAGGAAGCCACCGGCCGTAGCGCGGCTGGCGCGATATTCGGGCAGATAGCGACCGGCTTGACGCATCAACCAGATCGGCGGCACCGCGAGATCATCGTCTGTTGGATGGCCTTGCAAAACACGCAATAGTTTCTTTTCGGGAATTGGCTTAGAAAACATGCCTCTCCTTAAACCTTTTTCTTATATTAATAAATAAAGGATGTAGTTGTAGTAGGTAGCGGGTTTTTGTGTTAATTATTCATATGACGGGTGTTCATCCCCAATTTTGACACTGTGGGCAAAATGCTTGTGAACTATGGGTGTAAATATCAGTCGCCCTCAAATCACCCCCAAATTGTCGCAAATCATCCCGGACTGCCGTAAACCCTCCGATAAAGGCCGTTAAATCGGAGCGCTGACATCGCGTGAGAAATGGGGATAGCGGGGATAATTTCCTTCCGGAGAAACCGAAGAGAACCACCCCCATATCTCACCAACCGTTAAAGGCGATTTAATAAACCGTGTATGAAGCGCCGCGGCTTTTGGTAAAGCGGGGACAAAATTTCTTGGCATGACGGGCAGCGCAACTTATCCTCATTATTCACATAATTCACTTCGTTCAGCGCGGAGCCCCGATGGCGGTTACCCCTTTTCATCTGCACTTGATTTCCGACAGCACCGGCGAGACCGTGCAGGCGGTGGCGCGGGCGGTTTGCGCGCAATTTGTTGATGCTGAACCGCAAGAGCATATTTATGGGCTGGTGCGCGGCACCAAAGCATTGGCGCGGGCTTTGCAGGAGATGCGCGCCAACCCCGGGCCGGTCATGTATTCCATCCTCGACGATGGCTTGCGCAGCGAACTGCACGCGGCGTGCGATAAAATGGGGGTGCCGTGTCTGTCGCTATTGCAGCCTTTTGTCAATTCGCTGGCGCCGCATCTGGGCGTTGAGATCGCCAATAAGCCGGGCAGTCAGCACGCGATGGACACCGATTATTTCCGCCGCATCAACGCGCTCAATTACACCATCCAACACGATGACGGGCAGAGCCAAGGCGATTTGAACGAAGCCGATATTGTTCTGACCGGTGTCAGTCGCACCTCCAAAACCCCGACCTGTATCTACCTCGCCAATCGCGGTTATAAAGCGGCCAATGTGCCGTTAGTGCCGGGCATGGAGCCGCCGCGCGAATTGCTGGAAGCGCATCACCCGCTCATCGTCGGCTTGACCAACAGCCCCGAACGCCTGCAAGCCATTCGCCGCAATCGCCTATTGACGCTGAACGAGGACAATGAAACCGAATATATCGACCCCGAGCTTATTCGCGGCGAGGTGGCCGAAGCGCGTCGTCTGTTCACCAAACAGAAATGGCCGGTTATCGATGTGTCGCGGCGCTCGGTCGAGGAAATTGCCAGCGCCATATTGAACCTATATCAAGAGCACGAAAAAGCCCGCCACCAAACGGGGGCGTGAAAGGGAAGCCATATGCAACTCACAAAAAAACTGACCCTCGCTTCGCAAAGCAAAATCCGCGCCGCCGTGCTGGAAGGGGCTGGCCTGGATTTTGAAGTGCAGGTCTCCGGCGTCGATGAGGACGCGCCGAAAGCCGCGCATCACGGCGCGGCCGACGCGCTGGCGCTGACGCTGGCCGCCGCCAAAGCCCAGGCGGTTGCGGCCGAGGGTTTGTTGATCGGGGCCGACCAAATCCTTGAATGCGACGGCAAGTTATATGACAAGCCGCGCGATATGGATGAGGCGCGCCATAACTTGTCGCTGTTTCGCGGCAAGACGCATTATCTAGTGGGCGGTGTGGTGTTGGTCGAGGGCGGCCAAACGGTCTGGGCACATGGCGGGCGCGTGGCGCTTACGATGCGCGATTTTTCCGACGCTTTTTTGGATGCTTATCTGGCGGCGGCGGGGGAAAGGGTTTTAAGCTCGGTCGGCTGCTATCAGCTGGAGGGGTTGGGGGCGCATTTATTTTCGGCCATTGATGGCGATTATTTTTCCATTCTCGGTCTGCCGCTGCTGCCGCTGCTCGACGGCCTGCGCACGCATGGTGGCCTTATCGCATGAGCGCCGGCGACAAACCCCGCCTCGCCATTATCGGCTGGCCGGTCAGCCATTCGCGCTCGCCGCTCATCCATAATCACTGGCTTGCCGCGCACGCCATAGAGGCGGTTTACGAGCCCTATCCGGTTGCCCCTGATGAGGATTTCTGCGCCGCGTTGGACGCCATGGCGGCGCAAGGTTTCATCGGCGCCAATGTTACCATCCCGCACAAAGAAGCCGCCTTCGCTGCCATGGATGAATTGAGCGCGGCGGCCGAAAGTCTCGGCGCGGTCAATACGATAAGTTTTGCGGGCGGCAAGTTCTCCGGCGGCAACACAGACGGCGATGGGTTTCTCGCCGGTCTGGAAGCGGCCGCTCCGCGCCATGATTGGCGCGACCGACCGGCGCTGATTTTGGGTGCCGGCGGCGCAGCCCGTGCCATTGTCGCGGCGTTGGCGCGCGCCGGTGTCGGCGATATTCGTCTGACCAACCGCACCCGCGCGAAAGCCGAGGCGCTGGCCTCTCTATCTGAAGGTGTTTCGGTCGGTGATTGGGAGGCGCGCGGCGACTTGCTGGAAGGGTGCGGCCTGCTGGTCAACACCACCAGTCTCGGCATGGATGGCGCGCCGCCGCTCGACATGCCGCTTGATGCGCTGGGTTTGGGTTCAGGTTTAGATTTGGGCGGCTTATCGAGCGAGAGCGGGCCGGGCAAAAAATCCGCCGCCGCGATAGTCAGCGATATTGTCTACACGCCGTTGGAGACGCCGCTGTTGCGCGCGGCGCGCGCTGCCGGCCATATCGGCGTGGACGGGCTCGGCATGTTATTGAACCAGGCGGCGCTGGCTTTTGAGGTTTGGTTTGGCGCGCGCCCGACCATCGATGCGGCGCTGCGCGACAAGCTCATCGCGAGTCTGAACGAGGAGGCATAGCGCCATGTATCTTATCGGTCTCACGGGCTCTATCGGCATGGGCAAATCGGCGACGGCGAAATTGTTTATGCAGGCCGGAGTGCCGGTTTATGACGCCGATGCGGCTGTGCACGCGCTTTATGAAAAAGGCGGCGCGGCGGTCGCGCCAATAGGCGAGCTGGTGCCCGAGGCGGTGGTCGATGGCGCGGTTGATCGCGCCATATTGGGACACCATGTTTTAAAAGATGCCGATAAGCTGAAAGCATTGGAGGCGATCGTCCACCCGCTGGCCGGACAAAGTCAGTTCGATTTCCTCACCGCAGCGCAAGGCGCGCCGACCGCGGTGCTGGATATCCCGCTTTTGTTTGAGACCGGCGGCGATGCGTTTGTCGATTGCGTGGTCGTGGTGTCAGCGCCTTTTGAAATCCAAAAGCAGCGCGTATTGGCGCGCGCCGGTATGAGCGAGGAGCGCTTTAACGACATTCTGGCCAAACAAGTGCCGGACGAAGACAAGCGCGCCAAGGCTGATTTTATTGTGGACAGTTCGATATCCATCGAAGACGCGCGCACCCAGGTGCATGCTATTTTACAATCGGTCGAAGGGCGCGAAGGCACGGCTTATGCAGAGCGCCTGGCGCGCACTAAAGCGGCGCAAGAAGATACCAAATAGCGGGCAAATTAAACAACAAGAGGGTCAATAGAATGAAAAAACCGGAGAACAGCCGCTGATGCGGGAAATTGTCCTCGATACCGAGACCACCGGTCTCGACCCGGCCAGTGGCGACCGCATTGTCGAGATTGGTTGTCTGGAGCTAGTCAACCGATTGCCTACCGGCGAGACGTTTCACGTATATATCAACCCCGAACGCGATATGCCGCGCGAGGCCGAGGCGGTGCATGGGTTGAGCGCCGAGTTTCTTGCCGATAAGCCATTGTTTTCACAGATTGCCGATGATTTTGTGGCTTTTGTCAAAGGCGCGGCGTTGATTATTCACAATGCCGCTTTTGATATGAAATTTTTGAACGCCGAATTGGCGCGCCTCGGCCGCGATGACCTGCGCGACAATCAGATTATCGACACGCTGTCTATGGCGCGGCAAAAATTCCCCGGCGCACCGGCCAGTCTCGATGCGCTATGTCGGCGCTTCGGGGTCGATAATTCGGGCCGCGATTTGCACGGCGCGCTCATCGATAGCGAATTACTGGCCGGTGTCTATCTGGAATTATCGGGCGGGCGTCAGCCGGGCTTGGTATTTCAGGCCGAGGCGGCGCGGGCCGAAAGCGCTGCCCTGCGCAATGAGGTGCGTGGTGACCCACGTGATGAAAAGACAGCGGCTGCACTGCATCCGGCGCGCGCGCCGAAACGTCGGCGCGAAACACCGCTGGGGTCGCGTTTGAGCGATGAAGAGCGCGCCGCGCATGAAGCGTTTTTGAATGCCTTGCCGCAGCGCGCCATATGGTTTGAGGACCAGGCCGAGGAATGAAGCTTCTGATTTGAAGCCTCTAATTAACGCCCCTAATTAATAGGCGTCTCGCTTGCCGTGTCATCACCGGCCGCATCGCCATCTGAGGAGTCGCCATCTGAGGCGTCATCACCTGCCGCGCCGTCCGCTTGATTTTGTTGATAGAGCGCCATGAAATCGATCGGGTCGAGCATAATCGGCGGATAGCCGCCGTCGCGCGTTGCATCGGCCAGCACGCGGCGGGCAAATGGAAACAGCTGGCGTGGCGCTTCGATGAGCAGCACGGGACGAATATCGGCTTCGGGAATATTGACCAGCCGAAAGACGCCACAATATTCAAGCTCGGTAATGAATTGCACCGCATCTTCTTTTTTCGCTTCGATGCGAAACTTCAAGCCGACCTCGAAATCCGTATCGGATAATTTGCGCGCCCCGACATTGGCATTGACGCTGATATCGGGTTGCATATCGGCAAAGCTCGGCGCGCCCGGGTTTTCAAAGGATAAGTCACGGACATATTGCACCATGATTTGTAACCCCGGCGCAGCGGCGGTCTCCGGCGTACCGTTTTGATTTTCTTCCGATTGTGACATCAGTCCCTCCTCATTTCGCGATGGCGACCATAACCTCTTTTTTGCGCATGAAAAGCTGAAATTTCGTTAAAGGCAAGCGAAAGCAGCCTCAGGCTTATTCGTCATCGACGCGGTAATCGCCCTCAATGGTTTTATCGTCAACGGCACGGCCCGTCCCGCCCTTGCTTTGGGCATGGCCGCCGGCCCCCGGGCGCATGCGCACAATATGCGGCAGCAAGGCTTCCAGCACGGCGGCGATGAGAAACAGCCGCACCGGACGCAACAGGCATAAAAGCCCCAGCGCATCGGTGAAAAAGCCGGGCAGCAATAACAGCCCGCCCCCCACCAGAATTAATATGCCATGCGCTACCGCGCCGATTGGCGGACGCCCACGACCTTGCGCGGCTTGCGCCTCTTGCAGTACGGCAAGGCCTTGGCGGCGCATGGCCGTCACGCCCAACGCGGCGGTCATAAAAATCAGCAATATGGTCCAGCCAGTGCCTAGTGCGCCGCCGATTTCGATAAATAAATAAATCTCGATAACCGGTAGAATGATCAGCAAAAATAATGCGAGCAGCCCCATGCAAGACCCCTTTCCTGCGCCAGCATAGCGCAGCCGTGCGGAAAGGCCAGCGCTTTGCATTTGTGGTAAAAAGGGCCATAGTGTCGCCACATAAAGCCAATAAGGAATAGCTTATGGATCCGCTTAATCTCATCTTGTTGATCATTGTCGTCCTGGTCGGCCTGCGCCTGCGCTCGGTGCTGGGCACGCGCAATGATGATGAACAGCCGGGCAGTCGTGCCGATGCTTATCGCCTCAATCGCGATGCGTATGAGAACCCGCCCGAGGAGAGCAAGCCGAGGACCCTGTCGGCGGAACCCAAAGCCGAAAAGGTCTCTGATGATACAGCTGACCAAATGGCGTACCAAATGGCTGATCCAACACATGAAGAGCCGATAGAACCGGCGACGCAAGAAGCCGCGCTGGAACCGCAAATGGGGCGGGGCTTGGCGTTTTTGCGCGAGATCGACCCGACCTTTGACGAGGCCGGATTTTTGGAGGGCGCGGCGCGCGCCTATGAGATGATTTTGACGGCTTTTGCCGCCGGTGATTTGAGCGAGGTTGCGGGCTTTCTGGGCGACGACGTACGCGGCGGATTTGAAGATGCCATTGGCGCGCGCGAGGCGGCCGGTCAAAAACTGGAAACCCGCATTTTGCGGCTAGACCGACCGGCGCTCGACGACGCGGTGGTCGAGGGCGCGCGTGTGCGGCTCGATGTGCGCTTCCGCGCCGAGATTATTTCCGCCAGCTACGCGGCCGATAGCGCGCTGGACGAAGACAATCTGCCCGCCCCCACCACCACCATCGATGTGTGGAGCTTTGAGGGCGCGCATAGCAGCGACAGCCCGAATTGGAAACTGGTCGCCACCCGCACCGGCTAGGGTTTTGGCATGGCCCGCAAACCGCAAACCAATAAAGCAGGCAAAGCCGGTAAAGCGGGTAAAGCTCAAAAAGCTGATGCCGGGGATGCCGCTTGGTCACGCCTGACGGCGGATACGCGGCCGTTACAAAGCGAAAGCCGCAATCGGCACATTGAGGCCAATTCAAAAAATAAGCCGAAAACCAAACAAGTTACCAAGCCGAAAACCAAGCCGTTATCCGACACCGCACCGGCCCCCAATGGCGGGCGGAAATCGCCATCGCAATCCCCGGCCAAAAGACCGCCGCCGCCGCTTCAAGACGCGCTGCCGCCAAAGACTCGCCGCCGTCTGGCGCGCGGCACAATCACGATTGACGCGACCCTCGACCTGCACGGCATGACGTTGGCAGAAGCCGAGGCTGCATTGACCGCTTTTGTCGCCCGTGCTCGGGCGCGCCACCAAAGCTGGCTTTTGGTCATCACCGGCAAGGGCCGCCATGGCGAGGGTGGTCGCGGCGAAGGCAAGCTGCGCGGTGCGTTGCCCGACTGGCTGGACCGCGGCGCGCTGGCCGGACAAGTGGTCGAATATGCCCCGGCCGCTCCGCCGCATGGCGGCGGCGGCGCTTTTTACCTGCGCGTGCGCCGCCCAAAAAGCGCTTAGCGATACGCTTGCGGCGCTTTTAATGGGGCGCGGTTTTTGCTACAAAAAGCCAGCATCAAAAAGGACTTTGTCATGGCTGCTCGTATCGGTGAACAATCCCGCGCTACCAAAGAAACCGCGATTAAAGCGAAGGTTAATCTGGATGGCAGTGGAACCTATAATGTCTCAACCGGCATTGGGTTTCTCGACCATATGATGGAGCAATTATCGCGCCACTCGCTGATCGATATCGACCTCGAAGCGAAAGGCGATTTGCACATTGATTTCCACCACACCACTGAGGATACCGGCATTGTGCTGGGCGAGGCGGTGCGCGCCGCGCTGGGCGATTTTAAAGGTCTGACGCGCTATGGCAGCGCCACCATCCCGATGGATGAGACATGCACGCGCGTCTCGCTGGATGTGTCGCAACGCCCCTATCTGATTTGGCAGGTCAATCTGTCAAAGCCGAAACTGGGCGAGATGGATACGGAATTGTTCAAGGAGTGGTTTCAGGCGTTTGCACAGGCGGCGGGCATCACCCTGCATGTCGAAAACCTGTATGGCGAGAACAATCACCATATTGTTGAAAGCTGCTTTAAAGCACTGGCTCGCGCGTTGCGCCAAGCCATTGAGATTGACCCGCGCAAAGCCGATGAAGTGCCATCGACCAAGGGCGTGCTGGGCAGCAAAGGTGCTTGAGACAAGGTGAGCGCCTCCCCCATTGTCATTATTGATTACGGCTCAGGCAATTTGCGCTCGGCTGAAAAAGCATTTATGCGCGCCGCGCCCGAACGACGCGTCATTGTGTCGGGCGCGCCCGAACATGTGCGCCAAGCCGAGCATATCGTGTTGCCCGGCGTCGGCGCTTTCGGCGATTGCGCGCAAGGTCTGTGCGCCATAGACGGCATGGTCGAGGCGCTGGAAGCGCGAGTGCGCCAAGACGCCAAACCGTTTTTGGGTATTTGTGTCGGCATGCAGCTTATGTGTCAAAGCGGGCTGGAGCGCGGCACCCATCAGGGGCTAGGCTGGTTCGATGCCGAGGTGCGCGCGCTCAATGTGCCGCGCCCGTTGAAAGTGCCGCATATGGGCTGGAACAATATCACCACGCAAGGCGACCATGAGGTGATTGCGCCGCTAGATGGCGAGGATGTTTATTTTGTGCACGGTTTTTCCGCCGAGGCTTTGTCGGATGCGGGGGCGCAGGAAATTGTCGCAACGACGGATTATGGCGGCGCGGTGACCGCCATTATGGCCAAGGATAATTATATCGGCGTGCAGTTTCACCCGGAAAAAAGCCAAGCGGCGGGGCTGGCCTTTATCGAACGTTTTTTGGCGTGGCGCCCATGATTTTGTTCCCCGCCATTGATTTGAAAGACGGCCAATGTGTGCGCCTCGAACAGGGCGATATGGCGCGCGCCACTGTCTTTAATCAGGACCCGGGCGCGCAAGCGGCGCAATTCGCGGCGGATGGATTTTCGCATCTGCATATTGTCGACCTCGATGGGGCGTTTGCCGGTGCCAGCGTCAATCGCGCCGCGGTCGAAGCGATTGTCAAGGCGACCGATGCCAAGACCCAATTGGGCGGCGGCATTCGGAGCCTTCAAAATATCGAGGACTGGTTGGCGGTCGGCATTGACCGCTTGATATTGGGCACCATCGCCATGCGCGCGCCCGAATTGGTTATCGAAGCGTGCCGCGCTTTCCCCGGGCGGGTGGTTGTCGGCATTGATGCGCGCGATGGTTTTGTCGCTGTCGAAGGCTGGGCCGAGGCGACCGAAATGCGCGCTACGGAACTGGCGGCGCGGTTTGCCGATGCCGGTGTCGCGGCGCTCATCTATACCGATATTGACCGCGACGGCCTGCTGCAAGGGGTCAATATTGACGCCACCCAAAAGCTCGCTGAAAGCGGCTCGATACCGGTCATCGCCTCGGGCGGCTTGGCGGGTATCGAGGATGTCCAAAAACTATTGCCGCTGGAAAGCAAAGGCATTATCGGCGCTATTTCGGGCCGCGCGCTTTACGATGGCCGCCTCGACGCCAAAGCGGTGCTGGCACTGGACGGGGTGGAATAGGAGGCAAAAGCATGCTGAAAATCCGTATCATTCCGTGCCTCGATGTGCATGATGGCCGCGTCGTCAAAGGCGTCAATTTTGTCGATTTGGTCGATGCCGGTGACCCGGTCGAAGCGGCGCGCGCCTATGATGCGGCGGGCGCTGACGAGCTGTGCTTTCTCGATATCTCGGCCAGTCATGAAGGCCGCGACACGCTGGTCGATGTGGTGCAAAGAACCGCCGAGCAATGTTTTATGCCGCTGACGGTCGGCGGCGGTGTGCGTGTCACCGAGGATGTCAGAAAGCTTTTGCTGGCCGGAGCCGATAAGGTTTCGTTCAACACGGCGGCGGTCAAAACACCCGATGTCATCGACGCCGCGGCGGCCAAGTTCGGCAGCCAATGCATTGTCGTCGCCATCGACGCCAAGCAAGTCGATGCGGATAAGGACGGGCCGCGCTGGGAAATCTTCACCCATGGTGGACGCCAAGCGACCGGCCTTGAGGCGGTGGCGTTTGCGCGCAATATGGCGGCGCGCGGGGCCGGCGAAATCCTTCTCACCTCAATGGACCGCGACGGCACGAAATCAGGTTTCGACCTTGGCCTGACCCGCGCTATTGCCGAAGCGGTGCCGATACCGGTCATCGCTTCGGGCGGTGTCGGCACCTTGCAGCACCTTGTCGAAGGGGTGCGCGACGGCCATGCCAGCGCCGTATTGGCAGCCTCGATATTTCATTTCGGCACGCACACAATCGGCGAAGCACGCGCCGCGCTGGCGGCGGCCGGCCTGCCAGTGCGCCAATAAGGGCGTCGCGGCTTTGGCGGCGGCTTCATAAACCATGCACAAATGTTTGAATTCGAGACTAAAACAAGCTAGTCAGGCGATAGATGATGTGGCGCGGGGGCGCTGAACGATAGGAGAGCCGCAGGTGGACGAGCTGAGCTATTTGAACGAATTATTCGCCGAGATCGAGGCGCGCCGTTCGGCCTCGCCCGACACCAGCTATTCAGCGCAATTGCTGGCCAACCTGCCGCGCGCCGCCAATAAATTGGGCGAAGAAGCGATCGAAACGGTCACCGCCGCTTTGGCCGGCAGCGATGAAGAATTGCTCGCGGAAAGCGCCGACCTTATTTACCACTGGATGGTGGTGCTGGCCGCACGGGGATTGACGCCCAAGCAAGTGGTCGAGGTATTGCAAGCGCGCGCCGGCACATCGGGTCTGGCCGAAAAAGCGGCGCGTCAGGACTGACCCGCTATGGAATACGTCTATGTTGGATAAAGACCTGTCGCCCTATCGCGCTTTCACGGCCGATGAATGGGGCCAATTGCGCCATGGCACGCAAATGACCCTGACCGAGGTCGAGCTTAAAAAATTGCGCGGACTGGGCGAGACCATTTCGCTGGCTGAGGCGGAAGAGATTTACCTGCCATTGTCGCGCCTGCTCAGCTTCTATGTCGAGGCGACCCAAACCCTGCACGGCGCGACCAATGCGTTTTTGGGCCGCGAGACCAAAGTGCCGTTCATCATCGGCGTGGCCGGTTCGGTGGCGGTCGGCAAATCGACGACCTCGCGTATTTTGCGCGAAATGCTGGCGCGCTGGCCATCGCACCCGCGGGTCGAGCTCATCACCACGGATGGTTTTTTGTTTCCCAATCAGGTGCTGGAAGAGCGCGGCTTGATGCAGCGCAAAGGGTTTCCCGAAAGTTTTGACCTCAAAAGATTGCGTGGGTTTCTGGCCGATGTAAAATCGGGCCGCGCCGCCACTGAAGCGCCGGTCTATAGCCATATTGCTTACGATATTTTGCCCGAAGAAAAAATTCTCGTCAGCCGACCGGATATTCTCATCGTCGAAGGGCTGAACGTGTTGCAGCCCGCAGTGCTGGCCAAAGAGGGCATGGAAATTCCTTTTGTATCGGATTATTTCGATTTTTCGATTTATATCGACGCCGATGCTGACACGGTGCAGCGTTGGTATATTGAGCGTTTTATGGGCTTGCGCCAGACTGCCTTTCGCGAACCGGGGGCGTATTTCGAGCGCTATGCCGAGCTTGACGACGCCGAAGCGGAAGCCACGGCGCGCGATATTTGGACACGCATTAACCTCAAAAACCTGAATGAGAATATTTTGCCGACGCGGGCCCGCGCCGATCTCATTTTGCACAAAGGCGGCGACCATCATATCGACCGCGTGCTGCTCAGAAAAATTTAAGTGGCTTACCTATCTAAGCGCGCGTTTATCCTAAGGGGGGGCGCGGCCCGATATGGCGGATGACGGCGCTGGCCGCGTCAATGCCCATAGCGGCGGCCTCGGCCATATCTTTTCCGGCGCTCAATCCGGCCAGAAAACCGGCGGCGAATTGGTCACCTGCACCGGTCAAATCGACGATTTCCGCATCGCTCATTTGCTGCGCCGGCACATGCGCGCGCGCCGTGCCATTGCATAAATGCGCGCCCGCTGCGCCGAAAGTTACCGCCGTGATAATGTTATAGGGGGCCAGCCTGTCGGCGATCGCCTGCGGCTCGGTGAGGCCCAAAAGCGCGCCAATCTCAACCTCATTGGCCAACAGAATATCGATATGGCTGTCCAACAGCGCCAGGAAATCGGCGTGATGACGCTCGACACATAAGCCGTCAGCTAGCGAGAACGCCACTTTGCCGCCTTGCCCGCGCACCATATTGGCGGCGGCGATGAAGGCGGCTTTGGCGCTGGGGCTGTCCCATAAATAACCCTCGCCAAACAGCATGGCGGTTTCGGCCAGCAGATCATGGTCGAGGTCGGCTTGCGATGTGGTGACCGAGGCACCCAGCACAGTATGCATGGTGCGCTCGGCATCGGGGGTGATGAGCACCAGACAATGACCGGTCGGTTCGGTGTCCATCGGGGAGACGGGAAAACGCACATCGGCGCGCGCAAATGCTTCAGCAAAAACGCGGCCCAAAGCATCATCGCCGATTTTGCCGATAAAGCCGGTCGCCGCGCCGAGCGCGGCTATGCCGGCAATCGAATTGGCTATCGAGCCGCCGGGTTGGCTTTCATGCACGGTGACTTGTTGCTGCAAGGCCTCAGACTGCGCCGGTTCGACCAGCGACATTGAGGCTTTGGGACTGCCCAGCGCGGTCAGCTCGGCCTCGCTGACATGGGCAAATAAATCGACCAGAGCGGCTCCCATGCCGGTGATGCGGGTTTGAGAATTTGTCATATGCGGGGTCCTGTTAATCCTTACGCTATTTATTACGTCGACATTAATTGTTTCCACCGGCCTCGGCGATTTTGGCCTTGTCTTTGAAGCGGCATTCCTCATAGACAATGCAATTGCCGCATTTCGGTTTGCGCGCCACGCAGACATAGCGCCCATGCAGGATGAGCCAATGATGCGCGTGCATGCGATACGGGTCGGGAACTTTTTTGTCGAGTTTTTTTTCGACATCGAGCACGGTTTTGCCGGGCGCCAAACCGGTGCGATTGGACAGCCGGTAGACATGCGTATCGACGGCGAAAGTAGCCACGTCGAAAGCCTCATTCATCACCACATTGGCGGTTTTGCGGCCGACGCCAGGCAGCGCCACCAGCGCCTCCATATCGCGCGGCACGTCGCCGCCATATTGCTCGATTAGCGCTTTCGATAGGGCAAAGACGTTCTTGGCTTTGTTTCGGTAAAGCCCGATGGTTTTGACCTCTTGGCGGATTTTGGTCTCGCCCAAGGCCACCATTTTCTCCGGCGTATCGGCCAGTTTGAAAAGGGTTTTGGTCGCCTTATTGACGCCGATATCGGTCGCTTGCGCCGACAGCACCACCGCCACCAAAAGGGTGAACTGATTGGAGAAAGCCAGCTCGGTGCGCGGTGCCGGGTCGATTTCTGCCAGCTTGGCGAAAAACGTCATAATGGCCTCGGCCGGCATTTGCCGGCTGCGGCCTATGGTGGTGGCGTTGCCTGTCATGCTTTTGCTATAGCCAATCAAACGGTCCGCGACAATCATTGCCTGTGACAAAGAAAGCCTGAGATAAAGAAAGCCTGCGGCAATGTTTCCCACTGCCGCGCCCTGTTCTTATAGGGGGTGGCGCACTACATCTCTTGTCATGAGCAAAACGCTAATCCTGCCGGAGGATTTTGACCTCGTGCTGCGCCCCAATATGTCGCTTTCGCGGCAGGGATTTTTTTGGCTGATGGTCTGCTTCACCGGCATTTCAGTGGTGGTTGGCGGCTATTTCTGGTCGCTCGGCGCATGGCCGGTCTTCGGCTTTTTTGGTCTCGATGTGCTGCTGCTTTACGGCGCGTTTCGGCTGAATTATCGCTATGGCAAACGCTATGAGATGCTGCGCTTGGCCGATAAGAAATTGATTTTCAGTCAGGTGACGCCGATGGGCGATGCGCGGGCGTGGGAATTCGACCCTTATTGGGTACGCGTCAAGCTGGAGCGTTTCGGCAGTGATGGCGAGGATATCGGCGCGCTCATCCTCTCCAGCCACGGCAAATATGTCTCGGTCGGGGCGTTTTTGGCACCCGAAGAGCGCGAAAGCTTGGCCGCCAGCCTGCAAGCAACGCTGGGGCGCTTGCGCAATGGTCTGCTGCCACAAGCCGTTTAAGCGCTGGCTTAGCGCGCCAGAATTTCTTTGTCCAAAATAGCGCCGTCGGCGTCCATCTCATAAACATACGGCACGCCGGTGTCGATATTGACCTCCAATATCTCCGCCGCCGACAGGCCTTCAAGACGCATCACCAGCGCGCGCAGACTATTGCCATGCGCCGCTATCAGGATGTTTTTGCCGGCTTTTATCAAAGGCAAAATCTCGCTCTCATAATAAGGCAGCACGCGCTCGGCTGTATCCTTCAGGCTCTCGCCGCCGGGCGGTGGTGTGTCGAAAGAGCGCCGCCAAATATGCACTTGTTCTTCGCCCCATTTTTCGCGCGCATCGTCTTTATTGAGGCCCGACAGATCGCCGTAATCGCGTTCGTTCAACGCCTCGTGGCGGGTTGTCGGCAAAGCGTCCTTGTCGCCATCGCCTAACAATTCACCGAGCAGCAGCGCCAGCGTGTTTTGCGCGCGCTGCAAATTGGAGGTGAAAGCCAGGTCGAAAGACAGGCCACCGGCCTTCAGCGCCACACCGGCGGCTTTGGCCTCGGCGACACCTTTTTGGGTCAGCCCGGGGTCGCGCCAACCGGTAAAAAGATTTTTCTCATTCCACTCGCTTTGCCCGTGACGGACCAGCACCAAATGGCTCATCGCTTCCTCGCTCTATTGATTAATTTGTTTAAAGCCCCAACACATCTTGCATGGTGTAAAGACCGTGCGGCTTGTCCTTGGCCCAAAGCGCCGCTATTATTGCGCCGCGGGCAAAAATATCGCGGTCTTCGGCACGGTGCGCGAGGCGCAATTGCTCGTTTTGCGTCGCCAAAATAACCTCATGGTCGCCGACCACCGAGCCGCCACGCAGTGCTGCAAAACCGATAGCTCCATCGGAGCGCGGCGCGCCAATGCCGTCGCGACCGCTCTGCTTGACCGTGTCCAGTGTGACGTCGCGGCCTTGCGCCGCCGCATCGCCCAACAGCAGCGCCGTGCCGGAGGGCGCATCGACCTTATGGCGATGGTGCATTTCAACAATTTCAATATCCCACGCGTCGCCCAATTGCGCCGCCGCCTGCTTCACCAGACCGGCCAGCACATTGACGCCGAGGCTCATATTGCCCGATTTGACAATCGTTGCGTGGCGCGCCGCCGCTTCAATGGCGGCTTGTTGGGCGGCATCAAAACCGGTGCTGCCGATAATGTGAACAATCCGTGCTTGTGCGGCGAGGCCGGCCAATTCAGCCGACGCGGCGGGGGTGGTGAAATCAATTACCCCATCGGCTTCGGCCATCAATGCCAGCGCGTCATCGCTGGCGCTAACGCCGAGTGCGCTGCCGCCGGCCAGCGCGCCAAGGTCTTGGCCCAGCGCGTCTGACCCTGCAACCTCTAGCCCGCCGAGCAAGTGCAGCTCGTCATGGGCGCTGATAAGGCGTGTCAGGGCCTGGCCCATGCGACCGGCGCAGCCGTTTACAATCAGTTTCATCTTGCTCATGGACCAAGTGTATAGCAGGGTTTGCGCCCCGCCTCTATTGCTTTGCTTTAGCTTTTTTTACTGCGCTCGATGAACGCGGCCATATCCGGATAATTGGTATCGTCGAGACTGTCGGCGAAAGCGTCGAAATGTTTTTTCTGCTGGCGCGTTAAGCCGGTCGGGGTCTCGACTTCAATCTGTACATAAAGGTCGCCATAATTGCGCGACCGCAGCACCGGCATGCCTTTGCCGCGCAGACGAAATTGTTGCCCAGAACGCGCTCCGGCGGGGATGGAGAGCTTGACGCTCTTGCCCGCCATTAACGGCACATTGACCGAACCGCCGCGCACCGCAATGTCGAACGGCACCGGCATGGCGCACAAAAGGTCCGCCCCGTCGCGGCGCAATGTGGCGTGCGGGGCGATATTGACGAACACATAAAGGTCTCCATAAGCCGCGCCATTGGGGCCGGCATTGCCCTCGCCCGACAGGCGAATGCGGGTGCCGTCCTCGACCCCGGCGGGGATGGAGACCGAGAGATTGCGGGCTTCGCTGGTCTGCCCGCCGCCGCGACAATCGGCGCACGGGTCGCCGATCATCTGGCCGCTGCCTTGGCATTGGTGGCAGGGCCGCTCAACGGTGAAAAAACCTTGCTGGGTGCGCACTTTGCCATGGCCTTGGCACAGTGTGCATGTGGTTGGCTGGGTGCCCGGCTTGGCACCGCTGCCATTGCAGCTGGCGCATGCGGCGGCGCGGGTCAGATTGACCTGCCGCTCGGTGCCGTCAAAAGCCTCTTGTAGGGTGATGTCGACCTCGGTGCGCAAATCATCGCCGCGGCGGGCGCGTCTCTGACCGCCTCTGCCGCCGCCTCTAGCACCGCCCATGCCGCCACCCATGCCAGTTGAGCGGCCGCCAAAAAATTCTTCAAAAATATCGCCAATATCGCCAAAGCCGGAAAACCCGCCCTGACCCGCTTGGCCGCCAAACCCACCAAATCCACCGGGGCCGCCACCTTGCTCGAAAGCCGCATGGCCGAATTGGTCATAAGCGGCGCGCGACTGGTCGTCCTTCAGCACATCATAGGCTTCGGAAATATCTTTGAATTTCTGCTCGGCCGAGGCGTCACCCGGATTGACATCGGGGTGATATTGCTTGGCCAATTTGCGATAGGCGGATTTCAGCTCGGCCGCGCTGGCCGAGCGGTCTACCCCTAATTGCTCATAATAATCGGCCTTGGCCATGCCGCCCCCTTTTTGGGTTTACAATGTGGCGTTTATCGTGCCGACCCGGTTAGGAGGCTTTTTGGTCGCCATCTGCCTCTTTGTCGTCATTTTCTTTGCCGTCATCCTCGGTCACTTCCTCGAACTCGGCATCGACAACATTGCCGTCATCACCCGCATCATTGGCGGCATCACTGGCGGCATCTTTGGCAGCGGCGGCTTCGCTTTCGGCCTGCTGCGCTTGATAGACAGCCTCGCCGATTTTCATCGCCGCTTGGCTGAGGGCTTGCGCTTTTTCATTAATCGCATCCATATCCTCGCCTTCCAGCGCGGTTTTCAGCTCGGCCATGGCCGCCTCGGCGGCGTCTTTATCGGCGGCATCGATTTTGTCCTGGTTTTCGCTGATCGATTTTTCCGTCGCATGGATAAGCGCTTCGGCATTATTGCGTGCCTCAACCTGCGCGCGGCGCTCTTTATCGGCGCTGGCATTGGCTTCGGCATCTTTGACCATTTGCTCAATATCGTCATCCGACAAACCGCCCGAGGCTTCGATGCGAATGGCTTGCTCTTTGCCCGTCGCTTTATCGGCAGCCGAGACATTGACAATGCCATTGGCGTCGATATCGAAAGTCACTTCGATTTGCGGTACGCCGCGCGGTGCCGGCGGCAGGCCTTCGAGATTGAACTGGCCGAGATTTTTATTATCTGCCGCCATTTCGCGCTCGCCTTGATAAACCGCAATGGTCACGGCCGACTGATTGTCATCGGCGGTCGAGAAAACCTGGCTCTTTTTGGTCGGGATGGTGGTGTTGCGGTCGATGAGACGGGTGAACACACCGCCCAGCGTTTCAATGCCGAGCGACAAGGGTGTCACATCGAGCAGCAGCACGTCTTTGACGTCGCCCTGCAGCACACCGGCCTGAATGGCGGCCCCCATGGCCACCACCTCATCCGGATTGACGCTCATATTCGGCTCTTTGCCGAACACGTCTTTGACAAATTCACGGATGCGCGGCATGCGGGTTTGCCCGCCAACCAGCACCACTTCGTCAATTTCTGACAACGCAACACCGGCATCTTTCATCGCCGCTTCGCACGGCGTGCGCGTGCGCTGCACAAGATTTTCGACCAGACTTTCAAACGCCGCTTTGGTCAATTTGACATTGAGGTGTTTGGGGCCCGACGCATCGGCGGTGATGAACGGCAGATTGACTTCGGTCTGCGTCGCCGAGGACAGCTCAATCTTGGCTTTTTCCGCCGCTTCTTTCAGGCGTTGAAGTGCCAGCTTATCGCCGCGCAAATCAATGCCGTTTTCTTTTTGAAACGCTTCGGCCAAATGCTCGACCAGCGCCATGTCGAAATCCTCGCCGCCGAGGAAAGTGTCGCCATTGGTCGATTTAACTTCAAACACGCCATCGCCGATCTCCAAAATGGAGACGTCAAATGTGCCGCCGCCCAAATCGTAAACCGCAATCGTCTGGCCGTCATTTTTATCAAGCCCGTAAGCCAGCGCGGCGGCGGTCGGCTCGTTGATGATGCGCAATACTTCAAGACCGGCAATCTTGCCCGCATCTTTGGTCGCTTGACGCTGCGCGTCATTGAAATAGGCAGGCACGGTGATGACCGCTTGTTCTACTTTTTCGCCGAGATAATCTTCCGCCGTCTCTTTCATTTTTTGCAAGATAAAAGCCGAGACTTGCGACGGCGAATATTTCTCGCCCCCGGCCTCGACCCATGCATCGCCGCCATCAGAGGCAACGATTTCAAACGGCACCATTTCTTTGTCTTTTTTGGTCGCCGGGTCGTCAAAACGACGCCCGATAAGCCGCTTGATGGCAAATAGCGTGTTGAGCGGATTGGTCACCGCTTGGCGTTTGGCGGGCTGGCCGGTCAGGCGTTCACCTTCCTCGGTAAAGCCGACCATGGACGGCGTGGTGCGCGCGCCTTCGGCGTTTTCAATTACCCGGGCGCTGCTGCCATCCATCACGGCCACGCAACTATTGGTGGTACCCAAATCAATTCCAATTACTTTGCCCATTTTATCACTCCATTGTCGCGCTTTTGGCGCGTTTATCAGGCTCTTTTGGTCATATAGGGAGGGCGCCGCGGCGCTACAAGCCCCGCCAATAATTAATTACCCGCCAATGCCGGTGCGGGTGAGGCGCTCTCCCTGCGCTTTAATCCTTGGCAATCCCGACTTTGGCGGGCCGCAATAGCCGTTCTTCCATCAGATAGCCGGTCTCGACAACCTCAATAATTGTGCCGTTTTCCTGGCCGGTGCCGGGCGCTTCAAACATCGCTTCGTGCAAATTAGGGTCAAATTTTTCGCCCATGGGTTGCAGCGGTGTCACTTTGTGGCGCGCCAGCGCCGCCAACAGGTCGCGTTCAGTGGCCGCGACGCCGTCCAGCAGGCCTTGCGTGGCTTCGGGCAAATCGGTGTCCATATCGGCGACGGCTTTGAGCGCGCGCTGCAAATTATCAGCTACGCCCAGCATATCGCGGGCAAAGCTCATGGCGCCGAATTTCAGCGCTTCGCCGCGGTCGCGCTCGGCGCGCTTGCGGGTGTTTTCCAACTCGGCCAGCGTCCGCAGCAATTGGTCATTGGCCTCGGCGAGGCGCTCTTCCGGTGTCGGCTCTGCGGCTTCCTCGGGCATCTGTGACACGGCTTCTTGATTTGCGTCCGCTTCGGTTTCGGTCGCTGGGGTTTCAGCCTCTGGGGTTTCAGCCTCTGGGGTTTCAGTTGCTGGGGTTTCTGGAAGTTCCGTCTCGTCGTCTTGCATCTGGGGCATGAGAAGTCCTGTTCGAATGGGTCGATTTTTAAAGCGCGCGGCGCGACTGCGCTTTAGTTAGGGTGCACACAGCTTAAAATCAAGAGGGCAAAACCAACAGGCGTCCGTCAGGACTTGTGACCCGACAATAAATCGGTCACCAGCTTGGCCGTATGGTCAACCATCGGAATGAGGCGGGCATAATCGGTGCGCGTCGGCGCGATGACCCCGACAACGCCGACCAAAGAGCGGCTCTCATCCTGATAGGGGCCGATGATGAGTGACGAGCCGGAGAGGGAAAATAGCGGCGTTTGCGCGCCGATAAAGATTTTTACCCCATTGCCGGTTTCGGCTTCCGACAAGAGCGACACCAGCTCGTTTTGGCGGTCGAGATCGGCGAATAAATGGCGTACTCTTTCAAGGTCTTCCAGCGCTGCCACATCATCCAGCAAATGGTCGCGGCCATGCACAATTAGCGATTTCGCCACCATGCCGCTATTGCTCAGCGCGTCGTTTTCGGCCGCGTCGCGGATCAGGCCGCGGCGCACCAAATCGGCGGTCATCTGTCCCAGCGCGCTTTCCAGCTTGGCGCTTTCGGCTTCGCTATCGCGGCGCAGCTCGCCCAATGTGCGCCCGCGCAGGCGGTGATTGAGATAATTGCCCGCCTCGATGAGCTTGCTGGGGGGCAGCCCGCGCGGGCGCGGGATCAGGCGGTTCTCCACATGATTGGTGTCATCGACCAGAATGACCAATATTTGCTCTTCAGAAATGGCAACAAATTCAATGTGTTTGACGGCGCGTTCGGCCACCGGCGCGACCACCAAACCGGCGCAGGCGCTCAAGCCCGACAGCCCTTCGACCGCCTGTTTCAACATGTCTTCCATGCTCTCATCACCGGTTAATTGCGGGGTGATGGCAGCGCGCTCGGCGGCGCTCAAATCGCCCGATTGCATCATGCCGTCAATGAACAGGCGAAGGCCGCTATCGGTCGGCAGGCGACCGGCCGAAACATGCGGTGCGTAAAGCAGGCCCATCGCCTCCAGCTCGGCCATGGCGGTGCGGATGCTGGCCGGTGATAATTTCTCGTCCAGCACATCGGCGAGGTTTTTAGAACCGATCGGCGCACCGGTCGCCAAATAGGCCTCGACAATATGCGCGAAAATATTGCGCGTCCGCGCCGTCAATTCGGCCAGTTCGGTTTTAAGCCCGGAGGTATTGTCTGCCGCGGTTTGTGTCATGCGCTGAAGTTTAAGCCAGCCGCGCGCACTTGCCCAGATTTTCCTTAAGCGTTAGATAGAGACCTCACGCGAAAGGAAATCCGATGACAGTCTCCCGCCCCTCAGGCCGCAAAGCCGCAGACCTGCGTACCGTTACACTCCAAACCAATGTGTCGAAACACGCCGAGGGGTCGTGTCTGGTAAAATTTGGCGACACCCATGTTTTGTGCACCGCCTCGCTGGAGACCCGCGTGCCGCCATGGCTGCGCGGCCAAGGGCGCGGCTGGGTGACGGCGGAATATGGCATGCTGCCACGCGCCACGGGCGATCGGATGCGCCGCGAGGCCAGCGCCGGCAAGCAATCGGGCCGCACCCAAGAAATCCAGCGTCTTATCGGGCGCTCTTTGCGCGCAGTGGTCAATTTGAAAGCGCTGGGCGAAAACCAAATCTCGCTCGATTGCGATGTCATTCAGGCCGATGGCGGCACCCGCACGGCGTCGATTACCGGCGCTTGGGTGGCGCTTTATCAATGCGTCGAAAAGATGAAAGCCGATGGGTTGATGTCAACGCCGGTAATGGGCGGGGTCATTACCGACCATGTCGCGGCGTTGTCTTGCGGCATTTATGAAGGCCTGCCGGTGGCCGATCTCGATTATGACGAGGACAGCGTCGCCGATACGGATGGCAATTTTGTCATGACCGGAGCCGGCAAATTGGTGGAAATTCAGGCCACGGCCGAGGGCGAAGCGTTTGACGAAAGTGAATTCCAAGCGCTTCTGGACCTCGCCAAAAGCGGTATTGCCGATTTGGTCGAAAAACAAAAACAGGCGGTTGGCCTTTGATATGGCGCGCGCTTTCGCTGAACCCAAGCTGATTGTCGCCAGCCATAATAAAGGCAAGCTGGTCGAGATTGCCGAGCTGCTGACGCGCTTTAATGTCGAGACGGTGGGCGCTGATGCGCTGGGCCTGCCCGAGCCCGCCGAAACCGGCGACACATTTATCGCCAATGCCGAATTGAAAGCGCTGGCCGCGGCCACGGTGGCGGGGCTGCCGGCGCTGGCCGATGATAGCGGTCTGGCGGTCGATGCGTTGGATGGTGCGCCGGGGATTTATTCGGCGCGCTGGGCCGAGACGGCGGGCGGTCGCGATTTCGATTTTGCCATGCATAAAATTGAAATGGCGCTCAATAATGTGCAGGGGCAAAAACCCGCCAAGCGCACGGCGCGCTTTATCTGCGCCCTATCTCTGGCGTGGCCCGACGGCCATGTCGAAAGTTTTGAGGGCAAGGTCGAGGGCACATTGGTGTGGCCGGTGCGTGGCAAAAACGGGTTCGGCTATGACCCGATTTTTCTGCCGCTTGGCGGCGATATGACATTCGGCGAAATGCAACCCGACGCCAAGCACGCCATCTCGCACCGCGCCGACGCTTTTGAACAACTGGTCGCCGCCTGCTTTGCCGAGCATATCGCGTGAGCCACGCGGCGGCCAAGGTCACCGCGCATAACCCGCCGCCTTTGGGGGTTTATCTGCACTGGCCGTTTTGCACCGCCATTTGTCCCTATTGCGATTTCAATGTGCATGCGGCGCATAAAAACACCGCCACGCCGCAAGACTGGCTTGCCGCCTATCGCACCGAATTGCGCCACGCCTATGAGCTGCGCCCGCACGGCGCGGTGGCGACGGTTTTTTTCGGCGGCGGCACACCATCGCTCATGCCGCCCCAATTGGTCGGCGATATTTTGCACGAAATCGATGCGCTATGGGGTTTGGCCGAAAATGCTGAAATATCGCTGGAGGCCAATCCGGTCAGCGCGCCGCAGCCGCATTTACAAGCCTTGGCCGGGGCCGGGGTGACGCGGCTGTCTTTGGGGGTGCAGGCGTTTGACGATGCCGCTCTGAAGACCCTTGGCCGCACCCATTCAGCGCAACAGGCGCGCACTGCATTTGAGGCGGCGCAGGCGATTTTCGACAGCGCTTCTTTTGACCTGATATATGCGCGGCCGGCGCAATCGTTCGACGATTGGCGCACAGAATTGACCGCGGCGTTGGCGCTGGCACCGCAGCATATGTCGCTCTACCAATTGACCATTGAGCCCGACACGCCATTTCACGCGCGCGCCGCGCAAGGTAAATTGCCGCTGCCCGATGAGGATATGGCGGCCGATCTTTTCGAGCTGACGCAAAGCCTATGCGCCGATGCCGGTTTGCCGGCTTATGAGATTTCCAATCATGCGCGCGACGGGCATCACTGCCGCCACAATAGCGCCATTTGGCGCGGCGGCGATTATATTGGTGTCGGCCCCGGCGCGCATGGGCGCTTGAGCGTTGACGGGCGCAAACATGCGAGCCTCGCTGAAAAGCAGCCGGCCGCTTGGCTGGCCGCGTGTGCCGCGCACGGACATGGCTGGCAAATCAAACCCCTTTCCGATGCCGAAGCGGCGGAAGAGGCGGTGATGCTGGGCTTGCGTCTGCATGAGGGGATGGCATTAACGGCGCTCGAAGCGCGCGGTATCGAGTTGCCGTCGGCGCGGCTCAAAAGCCTGCAACAGGACGGCTTATTGGCAGCGCGCGATGACGCGCTGCAAGTCACGGCCAAAGGGCGCTTGCTGCTCGATTATATTATTGGTCGCCTGCTGGCATAGATTGGCCTGATGGGCCCAATGTATCTGATGTCTCTGATGTCTCTGACGGCTCTGATGTTTCTGATGAGCTTGTTGGATTGGCGGTGCCGGTGGCCGGGCTTTCGACAGGCGACACAATTGTCCCCAATGTTCCCAATGTTTCAGGTGTGCCCAAATTGCGAGAGGCATCAAAAGCCCCCGCATCGCGTGTCAGGCGGGCCGATTGCGGCAGGGCGCGGTCAGGGTTGGAGCGCCGTAGCGCTTCGGCCAGCGTCAACGCCGCTTCCATGCGGCGGTCATGGTCGACAAAACTGGCCGGCGGCTGGCTTATCTGGCGCGATTTCGTGCTGGTTACTTCCTGCACGGCCAGGCCGCGCTCATTCAAACCACCGGCGCGCAGCCGAAATATACCGTCAATGCCGCTAAAGCCGTTCGGGTCCATCAGCAATTCGGTGCGAAACGGCGCTTGTGTATCAAACGCCGCCAGACGCGCCGCCAAGGCCACAGCGTCATAAGCCATGCTGGCAAGGCGCGGCGGCGCGGCGTCATAAGTGGCCTGATAGCGCGCTGCAAAACCGGCCCAATTATTATTCGGCGGTGCAGCATACCAGCCGCCGTGCAAAGGCGGCTCTTGGCTCAAGGTCGGGTCGTCCCACAGGCCGGTGCCGATAAATTTCACCCGCCGCGGGTCGATATCGAAATAGGGTAATAGCGGTGCCAGATTGCGCAGCGCCAGACCGCCTTCGGGCATAAACACCGCGTCATAGGGAATGTCGCCCAGCGTCTCGACAAGGTCCAAGGCCTCATAGGCCGAGACCAATTCGGGCGCGTCATTGCCCAGCAGCTTGAAAACCGCATCGGCTTCTTCGGGCGGCGCGATGGCGAGACCGGTTTCGAGGTGGCTCTGCACCGGCAGCAGCGCCAGCGCTTCTTGCGTCAGTCTTTGCATCTCGGCCGTATGGGCCGCTTTGCGCGCGTCATAACGCGCCAGTCTTCGCACCGGATCAAACATGCCCTTGGCGTCGGGCGGATAGGTTTCGGTTTGCACTACCGTGCCGCCAAACCGGTCCACCGAGGCGGAGAAGCTGGCGGCAATGCGCTCGCCAAACACCCCTTCGGGCACCAGCGCGCCGAACCGGGTCAGCCCTTGCGCAATCGCTTCGGAGACAATGCGGTCGATATTTTGCTCGGGCAAAAAGCCGAGCAGCCACAAGCCGTCCGTGGCGGTGCTGGCATCATTGGAAAAAGCAAAACCCGGCACATCGCGGCCCGCCAGCACCGGCTGAATGGCGGCGACCGAGGAGCCGAAAAGCGGGCCGATAATTATATCGGCACCGGCGACAATCGCCGCTTTGGCGGCCGCTTCGGCACCTTGTGGTGTGCCTTTAGTGTCGTGCAGGCTGATGACCAGACGCTTGCCGTTTGTCGTGTGCGGTGTGTCAAACAGCGCCAATTGCGCGCCATTATATAGATGAGCGGCCAGCGCGCGAATGTTCTCGCGCTTATCACCCAGCGGCAGCAACAGGCCGATAACCCGGGTGTCGGCGCTGCGCGGCGGCGGCAGCGGATACGCGCTTTCATCGATCGGCATGATAATGACCGGCACGGTCGCGACGCGCCGTTCAGACGGCCCCGCCTCGCGCGATAAAGGTGGCGCCCCGCCCGCGCAGGCGGCCAGCACGAAGCTCAATAAAGCTGCGCTGATGAGAGCGCGGTTTTTGGGTAGGCAGTATTTGGGCAAGCGGAATGCGGGTGCGGTCATAAGGGCCATTTCATCTTTCTGCTCTACCTATAAAGTCTTGCGGGCGCGCTAGACAAGCACCTTCTCGCCTTTGCGCTCCGCTTTCTTGGCATGCGATTATGGCGGCTTTCGGGCAGACTTATGGCGCGCGGCGCGCTAGACTGCCGGCACAAGCGAGAACAAAATGAGCGCAAGCCAAAAATCCGGTTCCGGCCCCTTAGATGCCGGTCTTTATATTGTCGCCACGCCTTTGGGTCATGCGCGCGATATCAGCTTGCGGGCGCTCGATGTGCTGGGTGCGGCCGATTTAATCCTCTGTGAGGACACGCGCACCTCCGCCAAGCTGCTATCGCTTTACGGCATCCAAACCCAGACGGCGGCCTATCACGAACATAATGGCGCGCAAATGCGCCCGAAAATTTTGGCGCGGCTCAGTAATGACGCGCGCGTGGCGTTGATTTCTGATGCCGGCACGCCGCTTATTTCCGACCCCGGCATGAAGCTGGTGCGCATGGCGCGCGATGCCGGACATAATATTGTCGCCATCCCCGGCGCCTCGGCCCCGATCGCCGCCTTGTCGATTGCCGGTCTGCCCAGCGATCGTTTCACCTTTGCCGGTTTCCTGCCCCCCAAAAGCGCGGCGCGGCAAAAAGCGCTGGACGGTTTGAAGGGCGCGCGCGGCGGCACGCTGATTGTGTTTGAGGCGGCGCGGCGTCTCACCGCTCTGCTGCACGATATTGAAGCGGTTTATGGGGCGGTGGATGTTTGTGTGGCCCGCGAGCTGACCAAGAAATTCGAAGAGGTGCGGCGCGGCACGCCCGACCAATTGCGCGCGCATTTCAACGACCATAAACCGCGCGGTGAAATCACCGTGCTCATCGCCCCGCCGACCGAGACGGCTCCGGGGGTTGAAGATATTGACGTTATGCTGGCCGACGCCATGGCGACCTTATCGCGCCGCGATGCGGTGCAGGCCGTGGCCGATATGACCGGGCAAAGCCGCCGCGAGATTTATGCTCGCGCATTGGCTTTGGACACACAAAAAGAAGAAGCAGAAAATGCCGCATCGCAAACCGCCGCCAAACCGCAAAATAAAGACCGCTAAGCGCCGCGCCATGGCGCAGGGCTTGCGCGCTGAAACGCTGGCGGCGTTTTATCTGCGCCTCAAAGGCTATCGCATATTGGCGCGCAATTTGCGCGTTGCGGGCGGTGACGTCGATATGGTGGCGAGCCTTGGCAATGTGCTGGTTTTTGTCGAGGTCAAATACCGCCCCTCTTTGGGCGCGGCGCAAGCGCTGATGCATGACGCGCAATGGCGGCGCAATATGTCGGCGCACGACCGGCGCTGCAACGCCATCACTAGCGTTTTGACCTCATCGCCATGGCACCGCGGCAGCGCCCGCGGCATATTAAAGATGCCTGGCGCGCGCCTTTTTAAGTGCCGCTTTACGCTTGAGCCCAAAGCCGATTTGCCCGAAACTGCTGCCTTGTCAGGGACGCGTGAGGAATATAAATGAGCTTGAAGATCGCCATCCAGATGGACCCGATTGCCGATATCGACATTAGCGGCGATACGACTTTCGCCTTGGCCTTGGAAGCGCAAGCGCGCGGTCACGCACTTTATTATTATACGCCCGGCGCGCTCTCCATGCTCGACGGGGTGGTCAGTGCGCGCCTGCAAAGCCTGAAAGTGGCTGATAAACTCGGCGCGCATTTCGAACTGGGCGCGGCGCAATTGACGGATTTGCGGCAAATGGATGTGGTGCTGATGCGCCAAGACCCGCCTTTCGACATGAATTATATTTCCGCGACGCATTTTCTCGAGCGCATTCATCCCGAAACATTGGTGGTCAATGACCCGGCGGCGGTGCGCAATGCGCCGGAAAAAATTTTTCCGGTACAATTTGAGGGCCTGTTGCCGCCAACATTGATGACCCGCGACCGCGCCGCTTTGGCCGACTTTCGCCGCGACCATGGCGACATAATTCTGAAGCCGGTTTTCGGCAATGGCGGTGCCGGTGTGTTTCGCTTGCGCCATGATGATGAGAATTTTGGCGCGCTGCTCGACACATTGCTCGATGGCGCGGTGCGCGAGCCGATTATCGCGCAAGCCTATTTGCCGGCCATTCGTGCCGGCGATAAGCGGGTTATTCTGGTCGAGGGGGAAGCGGTCGGCGCGCTTAACCGTGTGCCCGCCGAAGGCGATGCGCGCGCCAATGTGCATGTCGGTGGCGTGCCCGAGGCGATTGAGATGGATGAACGCGATTTGGAAATCGCCGCGCAAATCGGCCCGACCTTGAAAAAAATGGGTATTATTTTCGCAGGCATTGACGTGATTGGCGGCCATTTGACCGAGATCAATGTCACCTCGCCGACCTGCATTCGGGAGATTAAAGCGTTTGGCGGTCCCGATATCGCGGCCATTATTCTTGATGCGATTGAGGCGCGGCGCGGCTAGCCTGCCGCAGGCGCTTTTTCGATAAATTTCCCAGCAAGCCAGCGCCGATGTGGCGGTGCGGGTGGAGGTGGCGCAAACCGCACAAATGGCGCGGCAGGGTTGTTTGAATGCACGTCTCGATGGCGAAGGACGCAAATTGCTCGACGCGGTGATTGCTGAAAGCGCGCTGACGGCGCGCGGCTTTAATCGTATCTTACGGGTGGCGCGCTCATTGGCCGATTTGGCCGGACGCGGTGCGGTCGGCAAAACCGATATCGCGACGGCGCTGGTATGGCGCGGTCATGACTTGCAATAACCGGATAATTAAATGTTTTCGAGGCCGTAACCGGCAATCGCCGCCATGTTCAAGACCTCGGTCGCGGTGGCCCCGATGCGCGCGATTTGCACCGGTCGCTCAAGGCCGATAAGAATTGGCCCGATAAGCGTCGCCTCGCCCAGCTCCTCCAACATTTTGGTCGAGATGGATGCCGAGTGAATGGCCGGCATAACCAGCACATTGGCCGGCTCGGTCAAGCGACAGAACGGATAGCGGGTCATGGCTTCGCGATTGAGCGCCACATCGGCGGCCATTTCGCCTTCATACTCAAAATCGACACCGCGCTCATCCAGAAGCTTGACGGCCCCGCGCACATAGACCGAGCGGTCGCCCTCCGGATGACCAAAGGTCGAATAAGCCAGCATGGCGACGCGCGGTTCGTGGCCCAGCGCGCGCGCCGTCGCGGCGCTTTGGCAAGCAATATCCGCCAGCTCCTCGGCGCTTGGCATGTCAATGACATTGGTGTCGGCGACCATAACTGTGCGTCCGCCGCGCGCAACCAACATCGAAACCCCCATAACGCGTTGGCCGGGGCGCGGGTCGACAACCTTCGAGACCTCTTCCAAGGTAACGGAATAAGAACGTGTGACACCGGTGACCATGGCATCGGCGTCGCCGCGCGCCAGCGCACAAGCCCCGAATATATTGCGGTCATTGGCAACCATACGCTGGCAATCGGGCATCAGGCGGCCGCGTCTTTGCAGGCGCTCATATAAAAAGGCGCTGTAATCATCAATGCAGTCGGAAGCGCGGGTGTCGCGAATTTCAATATCGCTGCGGTCATCAAGCCCCAGCGCTTTCATATTGTCGCGGACAATCTGTTGCGTGCCGATAAGAATCGGCTCGCCCAGACCCAAATCCTTATAAGCAATGGCGGCGCGAATGACTTGTTCTTGCTCGCCTTCGGCAAAAATCATCCGCTTGGCGTTTTGCCGCGATTTATTCATGATGATTTGTATCGAACTGGCGGTCGGGTCGAGGCGCGCTTTCAGACGGTTCTGATAAGCTTGCATATCGACAATCGGCGCACGGGCGACACCACTATCCATAGCGGCGCGCGCCACGGCGGGCGGAATTTCGCTGATAAGACGCGGGTCAAACGGCACCGGAATAATATAGCGCGGGCCAAAACGCGGGCGCTCGCTATCATAGGCGGCGGCCACCTCATCGGGCACATCCTCGCGCGCCAGCATGGCCAGCGCCTCGGCGCAGGCAATCTTCATCTGGTCATTAATCGTCGTCGCGCGCACATCCAAGGCCCCGCGGAAAATATACGGGAAACCCAAAACATTATTGACCTGATTGGGGTAATCCGAACGCCCGGTCGCCATAATGGCGTCGTCACGAATGGCGGCAACTTCTTCGGGTGTAATCTCCGGGTCGGGATTGGCCATGGCGAAAATAATCGGGCTGTCGGCCATGGTGCGGACCATATCCTCGGTCACCGCGCCTTTCACCGAAAGGCCCAAAAACACATCGGCACCGTCCATCGCCTCAGCCAAGGAGCGCGCTTTGGTGTCGGCCGCATGGGCCGATTTCCACTGGTTCATGCCCTCTTTGCGCCCTTTATATATGACCCCTTTGGTGTCGCATAAAATCGCATTATCGGGAGCCACACCCATCGCTTTGATAAGCTCGAGACAGGCAATACCGGCCGCGCCCGCGCCGTTGACGCAGACTTTAATATCCTTGATATCCTTGCCCGTCAGGTGCAGCGCATTGATGAGACCGGCGGCGCAGATAATTGCCGTGCCGTGCTGGTCGTCATGGAACACCGGAATGTCCATCAGCTCGCGCAATTGGCTTTCAATAATAAAGCAATCGGGCGCTTTAATGTCTTCGAGGTTAATGCCGCCAAAGCTCGGGCTGAAATGTTTGACCGCATCGACAAAAGCTTGCGGGTCTTCGGTGTCTATCTCGAGGTCGATGCTGTCGACATCGGCAAAGCGTTTGAACAAAACCGCCTTGCCTTCCATGACCGGCTTGGAGGCCAGAGCGCCTAAATTGCCCAGCCCCAAAATCGCCGTGCCATTGGAAATCACCGCCACCATATTACCGCGCGCCGTCAGGTCATAAGAGGCATCGGGGTTGTCGGCGATCGCCTTCACCGGCACGGCCACGCCCGGCGAATAGGCGAGCGACAGGTCCCGCTGGGTGGCCATCGGTTTGGTTGGGCTTATTTCAAGCTTGCCCGGCTTACCGCGTGCGTGGAAGCGTAAGGCTTCGTCATCGGTAAAACTTTTGTCCCCATCACTCATTTTACGCGTCTTTCGAGTTTGCGGCACTTCTCTGGTAATTTCACTTCATCGGCTTTTAGGGCTTTGGTGTGCTAAAAACAAGGCACGGCAGGCAACAAAAACAAAATAAATTCAACAGCTTTTTATCCATTCGGGGGCTCGCGGCGATGTCGCTTGCGCGCCCGCTTTGCTAGACTGGCCTCCATGTCAGCCGCCTCATCCAATCCAGAAAAAGCCAAATCCGGTGTCGCCGCCGAGAAGTCGGCGCAACCGACCCCGATGATGGCGCAATATTTTGAGATCAAGCAAGCGCATCCCGACGCGCTTTTGTTCTATCGCATGGGCGATTTTTACGAATTGTTTTTTGATGATGCGATTGCCGCGGCGGCAGCGCTCGATATCACTTTGACCCATCGCGGCAAGCATTTGGGCCAAGCCGTGCCGATGTGCGGCGTGCCTTATCACGCCAGCGAGGGTTATTTGCAGCGCCTGATTAAAGCCGGTTTCCGCGTCGCCATATGCGAGCAGACCGAAGACCCGGCGGAAGCCAAAAAGCGCGGCTCCAAATCAGTGGTGCGCCGCGATGTGGTGCGATTGGTAACGGCGGGCACGCTTTCGGAAGACGCGCTATTGGATGCCAAAGCCGATAATTTTATCGCCGCTCTGGCGTGTCTGGGCAACACCGGCGGCACTGGCTCTGGCACTAAAGCCAGCTGGGCTGTGGCGTGGGCCGATATGTCCACGGGTCAGTTTTTTGCCACCCGCACCGACCGCGCAGCCTTGCCCGCATTGCTGGCGCGGCTCGCCCCGCGCGAGATTATCCTGCCCGATGCGGTGGCGGCGGCTTTTGACGAGACGCTGCGCGATGCTCTTGAAGTGGGGCCTGGGAGTGCGAATTGGAGCGGGAATTGGGATTTTGGGGCGCGCGGCGGCGTCAAAGAAACAAAACAAGGCGTGCCGATGTTGTCTCCGGTTAGCGATATTGCTTCACCGGCGGCGGGTGAAATGGTGCGCGCGCGGTTCGGCGTTGCGTGTCACGACGCGTTGGCGGGCGAAGGCAAGGCGGTCAATCTGGCATGCGCGCATGTGCTGGCCTATTTTGACGCCACGCAATACGACACGCAAGTAAGCCTGCAAGCGCCGCGCCCCGAGACAGATGCGCAGTTTATGGCTATCGATGCGGCGACGCGCACCAATTTGGAATTGAACCGAACCTTGACCGGCGCGCGCGACGGCTCTCTGTTGGCGACCCTTGACGCCACCGTCACCGCCGCCGGTGCACGCACTTTGGCGGCGCGGCTGAATGCACCACTGACCGATATAGCGGCGGTCAATGCGCGCCTCGATGCGGTGGCGGCGTTTGTCGATGCGCCGCAATTGGCAGCTGATGTGCGCGCGCAATTAAAAGCCACCCCTGATATGGTGCGCGCGTTGAACCGATTGGCGATGCAGCGCGGCGGCCCGCGCGATGTGCAAGCGATCGGTCTGGCGCTGCAGGCGGCGAGCCAAACCGGCGCGACGCTATTGGCCGCGACGCCCGAGAACTGCGGCGAATTGGCGACCCAAATCGAGGCTTTGGGTCAAGAAAGTCAAAAACTGAGCCCGTTGCGGGACCGTCTGGCGCAAGCGTTGGATGACACGCTGCCGCTCTTGGCGCGCGATGGCGGCTTTATCCGCGTCGGTTTTCACAGCGGTCTCGACGAGGCGCGCGCCCTGCGCGATGAAAGCCGCCGTGTTATCGCCGCTTTGCAAAATCGCTATGCCGAGGCGACCGGCATTAAAGCGCTGAAGATCAAACATAATGGCGTGCTCGGGTATCATATTGATGTGCCCGCCGCGCATGGCGATAAGCTGATGCGCGCACCGCATGACGCGACATTTATTCATCGCCAAACGCTAGCCAGTTCAGTGCGGTTTTCTTCCGCCGAGCTGGCCGCCTTGGCGGGGGAGATATCGCGCGCCGGCGAAACCGCTTTGGCGCTGGAGCTGGAATTGTTCGACACGCTAACGCAAGAGGTGTTGGCGGCGCGCCCCGGTCTCGAACTTTTGGGCGAGGCGCTCGCCGTCACCGATGTCGCCGCCGCGTTGGCGACCATCGCGGTGCGCGCGCATTGGGCGCGTCCGCGGCTGTTTGACGATAGCCGCTTTATCATTGAGGGCGGTCGCCATCCGGTGGTTGAGGCGGCGCTTAAAGCGCAAAATGCCGGTCCGTTTATCGCCAATCCGTGCGCGCTTGATGCAAGCGGCGCGCTGGGGCCGCGCATGAGCTTGCTGACCGGCCCGAATATGGCCGGTAAATCGACCTTTTTGCGGCAAAATGCGCTGCTCGCCATATTGGCGCAAATGGGCAGTTTTGTGCCCGCCACTGACGCCGCGATCGGCATTGTCGACCGCGTCTATTCGCGCGTCGGCGCGGCCGATGATTTGGCGCGCGGGCGCTCGACTTTTATGGTCGAAATGGTCGAGACGGCGGCCATCCTCACAGGCGCGGGGCCGCGCGCTCTGGTTATCCTCGACGAGATTGGGCGCGGCACGGCGACTTTTGATGGTCTGTCTTTGGCTTGGGCGGCGGTTGAATATCTGCACGAGACGATTGGTTGCCGCACTCTTTTCGCCACGCATTACCACGAATTGACGGCGCTGGCTGAGCGTCTGGACGGGCTGGCCAATGCCTCCATGCGGGTGCGCGAACATGAAGGCCGTCTGGTGTTTCTGCACGAGGTCGGGGCCGGCGCGGCCGACCGCTCTTATGGCATTCATGTCGCCGAGCTGGCCGGCCTGCCCGACAGCGTCACCCAAAGGGCGCGGCATGTGCTGGCGCAATTGGAAGAAAATAATGCCGCGAACCAAAAGACCAATGGCGGCGATTTGGCCGCCGCGCTGCCATTGTTTGAAGCGCGCCCCCCGGCACCGCCGCAAAGCGATGCGCTGCGTGACGCATTGGCCACCATCGACCCTGACCACCTAAGCCCGCGCGAGGCGTTGGATTGGCTGTATAGATTGCAGGAACTGGCCGATAAGGATTAGCGTCACCTTGGCAAAGCAGTGACCAAATGCCGGCCCAATGTCGAGTGAGTGCTGAATGAGTGCCAGCCGGGTGAGTGGCGAATTGGAACAGGATTTGGCCACAATTCGTGCTATATCATTTAAGCTATATCAAAGTGCTGAGAGGCCGCCTCAAACCGTTTGACGGCGGCAAAGAGAGTTTTCTATGGCTAAAAAAGCCGCCCCGACAGCCCGCAAGGCCAAGCGTGCGCCGCCAAACAGCGCGGCTAAAACCGCGTCTGATTTGCGCGCCCGCCTCGATGATTTGGCCAAAGGCCATTTGGGCGACGAGAAAGCCCTGCGCGTGGCGGCGTTGGAATTATTGCGCGGTCAATTGGCCGAAGACCGCGCCGCGGCGCGCGCCGGTCTTGAAGGTAAAAAACTCAAAGGGGCCAAATGCGCCGAGCAGATATCGGCGCGCATGGACGAGATGTTGGGCGCGCTGGCCGATTTTGTCAGCGCCCATGTGCTTTATATCGCCAATCCGACGGACGCCGAGAAAGTCACCATGGTGGCGGTTGGCGGCTATGGGCGCGGGCGTCTAGCACCGCATTCCGATATCGATTTATTGTTTTTGTTGCCCTATAAGCGCAACGCCACGAGCGAGAGCTTTGTCGAATATATCCTTTATATGTTGTGGGATATGGGGCTGAAAGTCGGCCATGCGACGCGCTCGGTCAATGATTGCGTGACGCAAGCGACGGCCGATATGACGGTGCGTACGGCGATGTTGGAAAGCCGCTTTTTATGGGGCAGCACACCGCTTTATGACAGCTATCGCGAGGCTTTTCAGACCAAAGTGGTGCGCGGCACGGCGCGGCAATTCGTGACCGCCAAGCTGGCTGAGCGCGATGACCGCCATACGAAAGCCGGGCGCTCGCGCTATCTGGTCGAGCCCAATTTGAAAGAGAGCAAAGGCGGCTTGCGCGATTTGAACACGCTGTTCTGGATTGCCCGTTACAGCTATCAGGTCGAGGCGCTGGACGACCTTGTGGTGCTCGGCGTGTTGACGGCTGATGAGCTGAAATTGTTTCGAAAATGCGATGATTTCCTGTGGCATGTGCGCTGTCATTTGCACTTCCTCACCGATATGGCACAGGAGCGGTTGAGCTTTGATGTGCAAAAACCGCTGGCCGAGTTTTTCTATCCGGCGGCGCAGGCCAAGGATGCGGCGGGTATGAAGCCGGTCGAGAAATTCATGCGGCGGTATTTTCTGGTGGCCAAAAATGTCGGCGATTTGACGGCAATATTTTGTGCCTCGCTGGAGGACGCGCATAAAAAACCACGCGCCGCGGCGCGCTTGCCGGCATTGTTTCGTCGCCAAAAACAAGTCGATGGCTTCACCATTGGCACCAGTCGTTTGAAAATGGCGGCGGCGAATTGCTTTTCATCCGACCCGGTCAACCTCATCCGGGTCTTTCATCTGGCCGACAGCACCGGTCTCGATATCCATCCCGACACGCTGCGCGCCATCACCCAGCATACGCATCTCATCAATGCCGAATTGCGCGCCGATGATACCGCCAACCGTCTGTTTCTCGACCTCTTGACCTCGAAGCGCGACCCCGAACGCATTTTGCGGCGGATGAATGAAGCCGGTGTGTTGGGTCGCTTCATCCCGGATTTCGGGCGCATTGTGGCGCTCATGCAATTCAATATGTATCACCATTACACGGCCGATGAGCATTTGCTGCGCGCATTGGGTCTGCTGCGCGAAATAGAAAGCGGCGCGGTGGAAGCGGCGCATCCGCTGGCCACACAATTATTAAATAGCGGGGCGGTCAACCGGCGGGTGATTTATCTCGCCACCTTATTGCACGATATTGCCAAAGGCCGCCCCGAAGACCATTCGGTGGCGGGCGCGCGCATTGCCCGCAAGCTGGGGCCGCGACTGGGTTTCTCAAAAGCCGAAACCGCGCTCACCGAATGGCTGGTGCAAGAACATTTGGTGATGAGCGATGTGGCGCAAAGGCGCGATATTTCAGACCCGCGAACGGTCGAGGATTTCGCCACCACGGTGCAAAGCATGGAACGCCTCAACCATCTTTTTGTGTTGACCGAGGTCGATATTAAAGCCGTTGGGCCGGGCGTGTTTAACGGTTGGAAAGCGCAATTGCTGCGCGAACTTTATGCCGAGACCGCCTCCCGCTTCAACGCCGGTACGGCGCTGGCCGCGCGCGGTCAGCGTCTCGATGGGGCCAAAACCGCTTTTGCCGAAATGCTCAAAAAGGATTGGAGCACGCGCAAGGTCAATGCCTATATCCGTCGCCAATCGGACGCTTATTGGTTGAGTTTTCCGACCGAGGCGCAATTGCGCCACGCCGATATGGTGGAGGAAATGGAAGCGTCGGGCGAGGCCAGCGTGTTGGCCGTGCATGCCGATAAGCTGCGCGATTGTTCGGAGATTACCATTATCTGTCAGGACCATGCCGGTCTGTTTGCCCGCCTTGCCGGTGCGTGCGCGCTGGCCGGTCTGACGATTTTGGATGCGCGCATCACCACCGCCAATGACGGCATGGCGATCGACGCTTTGCATGTCGCTGACCGCGACCATAGCGGGCCGCTGGAGCCGCAAAAAGCCAAACGGTTGGAAAAAACCATGCGCGATGTGTTGTCGGGCAAGGTGATTGTGCCCGAACGTTTGGAGGGCGCGCCCGGGCGCGCTCATATTGAGGCGTTTGACCTGGTGCCGCATGTGCAGATATCCAACGAGCTGGCCGATAATGCCAGCGTCGTCGAGGTCAGTGGTCTCGACCGGCCGGGTCTGCTTTACGCGCTGCTGCGCGCTTTGTTTGATTTGAACCTCACCGTCTCGGCGGCGCGTATCGCGACATTCGGCGAGCGCGCTGTGGATGTGTTTTATCTGACCGAGTTGTCCGGTGGCAAAATCAGCGATGCGGCGCGACGGCGAAAGCTGCGCGACACGCTGCGCCGCGCCATTCATAATCCGGTAAAGGCAGCGCAGCCGAAAAAACCGGCGCGACGCGGCGCGGGTAAATCCGAGGCGGCCTGATATGGCGGCGTCCAAAGACGCGCCGCAAGCTGGCGTCTTGTCCAATGCGGCGCTGGTCGGCAGCGCCACCATGGCCAGTCGCGTCAGCGGTTTCATCCGCGATATTTTTCTGGCCGCTTTATTGGGGGCCGGGCCGTTGGCGGAAGTATTCGTCATCGCTTTTCGGCTGCCCAATTTGTTCCGCCGCCTGTTTGCCGAAGGGGCTTTTAATGCCGCCTTTGTGCCGCTCTTTGCGGCGCGTCTCAGTCAAAAAGGTGAGGGCGCGGCGTTGGCTATGGCGGGGCAGATATTATCCGTGCTGCTCGCCGGTCTGGCGATTTTCACCCTGCTTGCGGAGATATTCATGCCCGCTTTGGTGTTGGCCTTGGCGCAAGGTTTTGCCGGCGCGCCCGACAAATTTGACCTCGCCGTGCATTATGCGCGCATCAGTTTTCCCTATTTGATTTTCATGTCGCTAATGGCGTTATTCGCCGCCATGCTCAATGCGGTGAACCGCTTTTTCGCCGCGGCGCTGGCGCCGGTGCTGCTCAATTTGGTGCTCATCGCGACGATGGCGCTGGCCGTGCTCGACGGCGTACTGGCCGGCGATACGCGGCTTTTGGATTACATTATTTATGGCGTTGCTGTGGCCGGTGCGGCGCAATTTCTTTTCGTATTTATCGCCGCGCGGCGCGCCGGTATGCGCGCGAAGTTGGCCCGCCCGCAGCTCTCTGATGATGTCAAAAAAGTTTGGGGGCTGGCTGTGCCGGGCATTTTGGCGGCCGGTATCGGACAGATTAATCTGCTCATCGGCACGTCGATTGCCACCGGTCAGGCGGGCGCGGCGGCGTGGCTTTATTATGCTGACCGCTTGTATCAACTGCCAATGGGGGTGATCGGCGTGGCGCTGTCTGTGGCGTTGCTGCCCGAATTGGCGCGGCGTCTGGCCGCTGGCGATACGGCGCGCGCCCATAATGCCCAAGACCTGGCGGTGCTGGCCGCCGGCGGGTTGACCCTGCCCGCCGCCGCCGGTCTGTTCGCTTTGGCCGCGCCGATTGTCACGGCATTATTTGAGCGCGGTGCGTTTACCGCCGCCGATAGCGCACTGACGGCGCAGCTTGTCGCGATGTTTTGTTTTGGCCTGCCGGCTTTTGTTTTTGTCAAAGCGTTGCAGCCGTCTTTCTTTGCGCGGCAAGATACGCGCGCGCCGCTAGTCGATGGCGCGCTCGGCGTGGTCGTCAATATCGGCTTGTCTTTGACATTGTTTCCGATTTACGGTGCACCCGCAGTTGCTTTTGCCACCGTGATGGCGGGCTGGGTAACGCTGAGCTTGATGCTCATCCGAATGGCGCGGCGCGGCATTTACCGCCTGTCGCCAAGCGTGCTTCGCCGTCTCGCCGCGCAATTGGCGGCGGCGCTGTTGATGGCTTGGGCGCTGATATACGCCGCCACCATTATCACCCCGCCATCCGATCTTTTGGCGTTGAGCTTATGGCTTGTCGGGTTTATCAGCAGCGGCTTGGTGGTTTATGGGCTCGCCGCTCTGGCGCTGGGCGCGGTCAAGCGCGCTGATATCAGCCTCTTGCGGGGGCGTCGGTGATGCGCCATAAACAGGCCAATATGATGAGAGAGACCAACGCATGAGCGAGCCTAGACCCCGCGTCCTGTCGGGCGTACAACCGACCGGTAATTTGCATCTCGGCAATTATCTGGGCGCCATTCGTAATTTTGTCGCCCTGCAGCAAAGCCATGGGTGCCTTTATTGCGTTGTCGACTTGCACGCCATTACGGTATTTCAAGACCCGGCCGAACTGGCCGCCAATACGCGCGAAGTGGCGGCGGCTTTCATCGCCGCCGGTGTCGACCCGAAAAACCATATTGTGTTCAACCAAGCGCAAGTGCCGCAACACGCTGAGCTGGCTTGGGTGCTGAATTGCGTGGCGCGCATGGGCTGGCTCAACCGGATGACGCAATTCAAAGAAAAAGCCGGTAAGGACCGCGAAAAAGCCTCGGTCGGTCTTTATGTTTATCCGAATTTAATGGCGGCGGATATTCTGCTCTATCAGGCGACGCATGTGCCGGTCGGCGAAGACCAAAAACAACATCTCGAATTGGCGCGCGATATTGCCCAGAAGTTCAATAATGATTTCGGGGCGGAGGGGTTTTTCCCGCTGCCCGAACCGCTGATCCAAGGCCCGGCGACGCGGGTCATGAGCTTGCGCGACGGGACGAAAAAAATGTCGAAATCCGACCCGTCCGACTTGTCGCGCATCACCATGCTCGACAGCGCTGACGATATCGCCAAGAAAATCCGCAAAGCCAAAACCGACCCGGACGTGCTGCCCGAAAGCCAAGAGGCGTTGGCGGCGCGCCCCGAAGCGGCCAATCTTTTGGGCATTTATGCGGCGTTGGCCGAACAGGATTTGGACGCCGCCGTCAGCCAATTTGCGGGCCAGCAATTCTCGGCCCTGAAAGAGGCGCTGGCTGAGCTGGCGATCGCCAAAATCGCACCGATCGGCGACGAGATGCGGCGCTTGAATGAAGACCCGGGCCATGTCGATGCGGTGCTGGCCGATGGCGCGGCGCGCGCCCGCGCGCTGGCTGAGCCGGTGATGGCCGAGGTGCGCCGTCTGGTCGGCTTTCTGGGCAGTTAAATAGAAACGGCCGAATAATTATCAGAGTTTTTCGAAGCCGACGCGCCGCGTTTGCATTTATTTTTCTTGTCTCAAATCGACGGCGCTGGCAGCATGGCGCGCATGGATATAGACCAGCATTTACAACGCAAGTTCCTCATCGTCGTTGACGGTACGCCCGAGAGCTATTCGGCATTGCGCTTTGCGGCGCGTCGCGCCCACGGCACGGGCGGCAAGGTGGCGCTGCTGCTGGTCATCGAGCCGGAGACGCACGACCATTGGCTGGGCGTCTCGACATTGATGAAAGAGGAAGCCGAAATCGAGGCGGAGAAAATCTTCACCGAATCGACGGCGCTGGTGGAAATGCTGGGCGGCGAAAAACCCGAAACCCATATCCGCCACGGCCAATTGGCTGAAGAGATTTCGCGCCTCATCGAAGAAGACCGCTCCATATCGACCTTGGTGCTGGCCGCCGCGGTCGGCGCGGCGGGTCCGGGGCCGCTGGTCTCGTCGATCGGAGCGGGCAAATCTTCGGTGCATATTCCGGTGACCATTGTGCCGGGCGACCTCTCCGATGATGAGATCGACGCGCTGACTTAGAACCGCCGGGCTTAAAACTGCCGCGGCTTAAAACTGCCGCGCTTAAAACTGTCGCGGGTGAGAGGGGCCGGGGCTTCCTAATCTCGTTTTTTATGGCCATAGGCCCTATATAAAGAGTAAGTTCGAAAAAACAGCGCCCCCAAGAGTGGGCGGGGACACAAGGAAAAAACGCCATGTTTATCCAGACCGAAGACACACCCAATCCGGCCAGCCTGAAATTTCTGCCGGGCCGCGAAGTGACCGGCAGCACGCCGCCGTTGGATTTCCCCAATGGGGAAGCGGCGCAAGCCTCGCCTTTGGCCAGCGCGCTATTTGCCATTGACGGCGTCACCTCGGTGTTTTTCGGGGCTGATTATATTGTCGTCTCAAAACAAGATGCGATGGAATGGCAGCTCGTCAAACCGGCCATATTGACGGCGATTATGGAGCATTTTGTCGCCGAGCGGCCGCTCATGGCCGAGGGCTATGCGCCCGATATGATGGCCGGTGCGGGCGGCGAAATGCCGATCGCCGAAGCCGATGCCGAGACCGTCGCCATTATCAAACAAATCCTCGACACCCGGGTGCGTCCGGCGGTGGCGCAGGATGGCGGTGACATTGTTTTTCACGGCTATGAAGACGGCATTGTCTCGCTGCATTTGCGCGGCGCGTGTGCCGGTTGTCCGTCGGCCACGGCGACGCTGAAACAGGGCGTCGAGAATTTGCTGAAACATTACGTGCCTTCGGTCAGCGAAGTGCGCGCTGTTCTCTAAGGGGGTTTTATGCTCGACCAAGCGGCACTCGACTTATTGTTCAATGAAGCGCGCAGCCACAATGATTTCGACCCGACACCGGTGCCGGAAGAAAAACTGCACGCGCTTTATGATTTGATGAAAATGGGGCCGACCAGCGCCAATTGCTGTCCGGCGCGTCTAGTCTTTGTAACCTCACAAGACGCCAAAGCGCGGCTGCTGCCATTTATTATGGAGAGCAATATTGAAAAAGTCGCCCATGCGCCGGTCTGCGCCATCATCGCCAATGATACGCAATTTTTTGAGCGCATCCCCGAGCTTTTCCCGCATAACCCGCAAGCCCGCGACTGGTTTACCGGTTCACAAGCCTTTGCCGCCGAGACAGCGCTGCGCAATGGCTCCCTGCAGGCCGCTTATTTAATGCTGGCGGCGCGCGCGCTGGGTCTCGATGTCGGGCCGATGAGCGGTTTCGATGCCACCGGTCTCGATAAGGAATTTTTCCCCGACGGGCAGTTCAAGGCCAATATGCTGTGCAATATCGGCCATGGGCGCCCCGAAGCGGTGCTTGAGCGACTGCCGCGTTTGGCTTTCGACGATGCGTGCAAAATCATCTGACCCTGAATCTGACGCGCCGCTCCTATTGGCCTGTGACACCACGCAAGGCGCGTGTTCGGTAGCGCTTTATCAAGGCGCGGCAATCGCCGCTCAATTGCAGCCAATGCAAAAAGGCCATGCCGAGGCCCTGCTGCCGATGATTGAGCGCGTCATGCAAGAGGCCGGTGTCGCCATGGCGGCGGTTGACCGCCTCGCCGTGACCAATGGCCCGGGCACATTTACCGGCGTCCGCGTCGGCCTGTCGGCGATGCGCGGGCTGGCGCTGGCGCTGCACCGCCCTTTGAAAGCCTATGGCACGTTGGCGGTAATGGCGCTTGCGTGCCGCCATGATGGGCCGGTCATTGTTGCGGTTGATGCCAAGCGCGACACGTTTTACACGCAAGCTTTTGACGCAAAAGGCACCGCATCGGCGCCGCCGGCGGCTCTGTCGGGCGAAGCGGTTGTGGCGCTGGCACAAGCATTGGGAACGCCTGTCGGTCTTTGCGGCAGCGGCGCGGCCTTGCTCGAGGCGCATATTGCGGGTGCCACAGTTTTGGACGCACCGCTCTATCCGCAAGCTGCGCGGCTGGCTGAAATGGCCGCCGCTGATACCGATTGGCCAAATGCGGGGGCAGAGGTGGCCGCGCCCGAACCGGTGTATTTGCGCCCACCCGATGCAACCCTGCCCGACCCGGCCAAACGCATAAAATGGGTTGGTGATAAAACCGATCATGACGGCTAGAAGCGATACCGCGCCGATGATTGCGTGCCTCGATGATGCGGCGCATTTGGCGCGTCTGCACAAACTGGCTTTTGACGCTGATGGGGCGGTCGGGCAAATTTGGTCTGAACAAAGTTTTGCCGATTTGCTGGCGCAGCCGCGCGTCCGTGCTTTTGGTCACGCCGACGGGTTTATTTTGCTGCAAGCTTTGCCCGATGGGGTGGAAATCCTGACCCTTGCCGTGCAACCGACGGCGCGCCGCCGCGGCCTCGCCAAAGCCCTGATTGCGCATGCCCTGATTGCGCATTCTGGAGCTTTGAGGGCGGCGACTGTCTGGCTGGAAGTGGCGGCTGATAATGAGGCTGCTCTGGCTTTGTATCGGGCGTGCGGCTTTACCGAGACGGGACGCCGCGCCAAATATTACAAAAGGGCTGGAAATTTGGCCGTTGATGCGCTTTTAATGACCAAGGTTGATGAAGGTTCAAATCCGCCACACCCGGATGAGGAGCGCAAAGGACAAACATGAGTAACAAAGCGGCAAATGACATCGAAGCATTGGCAGCCAAAGCCGGCATGCGCATGACCGATCAGCGCCGTGTCATTGCCCGCGTGCTCAGCCAAAGCGACGACCACCCCGATACGGAAGAGGTTTATAATCGCGCTGCGGCTGAGGATGAGGCGATTTCCATCGCCACCGTCTATCGCACAGTGCGCCTGTTCGAAGAGGCGGGCATTCTGACCCGCCATGATTTCGGCGATGGCCGCGCCCGCTACGAGCCGGCGCCGGAAGACCATCATGACCATCTCATCGACATCCAATCGGGCAAGGTAATCGAATTTACCAATGATGAGATCGAGCGTTTACAGACCGAAGTGGCGGAGAAGCTGGGCTATCGACTGGTCGATCATCGGCTGGAGTTATACGCCGTGCCGCTCGACGCCAAAACCGATAAAAAATAGTCACGCGATGCGCCGTGGCGTCACAATGGTGTTCCGCCTGAGCGTTTTTTTGGCGCTGCTGGTGCTGCTTATCCCGCCGCAATTATGTCTCATGCACGCGCCGCGCTTGCGCCATGTGCTGCCATTCTTATTCTTTCGTATCATGCTCATAGTGCTCGGCGTGCGCTTGCAAGTCACCGGGCCGATGCCACGGCGCGGCACATTGCTGGTCGCCAATCATATGTCTTGGTTTGATATTGCGCTTATCGGCGCGCTGACGCCGACTTTTTTTATTGCCAAAAGCGATGTCAAAGCCTGGCCGCTTTTCGGTCAATTGGCACTGTTGAACAATACGCTGTTTGTCCAACGTCGGCTTGGACGCCATACTCTGAAGGAGCGCAGCCGCCTGACCGACAGGCTGGAACGCGGCGAGACCATGGCGCTGTTCGCAGAAGGCACATCGAGCGATGGGCTGCGCGTCTTGCCGTTCAAATCGAGCCTGTTTGCGGCGGTTGAAGAGGTATCGGCTGAAACGCCGGTGCAGGGCATGACGCTGGCTTATACGCGCATTCACGGCATCGCCATGGGGCGCAAGCAACGCTTGGCCTATGGCTGGATCGGTGATGCGGCCTTGATACCGCATTTTCTTTTCATCTTTGCCGGGCCGCCTTTGAGTGTCGATATTGTGCTACATCCGCCTTTGCCACACGGGCTCAATCGCAAGCAAATGGCGCACGCGCTGCACCACCAAGTCAGCGAGGGGCTGGATAGACTGACGCGCGGCGCGCCGCATCCGGTGGCGGCGGATATTGCCGCGCTTGAATTCGCAGCGCAAAAAAGCTAAGGCCAAGCGATGAGTGCAACTGACCAGCAACCGGCCGCCCCTAAAAAAGCCGCGAAAAGCAGCAATCAAAAGACCTGCTTTATCAAAACCTATGGCTGCCAGATGAATGTTTATGACAGCCAACGCATGCAAGAAGCGTTGGCCGCGGCCGGTTATCGCCCCGCCACCTCGGCCGAGACGGCCGATATGGTGATTTTGAATACCTGCCATATTCGCGAAAAAGCGGCCGAAAAAGTCTATTCCGAGCTAGGCCGCTTAAAGCCTTTAAAGCAGCAGAATAAAGACATGGTCATCGGCGTTGCCGGATGCGTGGCGCAAGCCGAAGGCGATGAGATTATCACGCGCGCGCCGCTTGTCGATATGGTTTTCGGGCCGCAAACTTTCCAGCAATTACCCGCCATGCTCGATGAGATCGGCGATACGCGGGCGCGCGGTGAGACGGCCAAATTGGTGCGTACGGAATTTCCGGCGGCGGAAAAATTCGACGCACTGAAAGCCGCGCCGCGCCAACCGGTGACGCGGTCGCCCTCGGCGTTTGTCACCGTGCAGGAAGGTTGCGATAAATTCTGCACTTTTTGTGTCGTGCCTTATACGCGCGGCGAGGAAGTGTCGCGCGCCAGTGATGATATTATCGCCGAAGCGCGGGCGCTGGTCGCCACCGGCGTTTGCGAAGTGACGCTATTGGGGCAGAACGTCAATGCGTGGGAACATGAGGGTGAGCGGCTGGACGGTTTGCTGGCGCGGCTTGCCCAAATAGACGGGCTGGAGCGCTTGCGCTTCACCACCTCGCATCCGCGCGATATGGATGCGGCGTTGATTGCGGCGCATGGCGACAATCAAAAGCTGATGCCCTATTTGCATTTGCCGGTGCAGTCGGGTGCCGACGCCATATTGAAAGCCATGAACCGCAAACACAGCGCCGCCGATTATATCGCGCTGGTCAAAAAATTCCGCGCGGCGCGAACCGATCTGGCTTTGTCATCTGATTTTATCGTCGGCTTTCCGGGCGAGACCGAAGCGGATTTTGAGGCGACAATGGCGCTGGTTGAGGAGGTTAATTACGCACAAGCGTTTTCTTTCAAATACAGCCCGCGCCCCGGCACACCGGCGGCCGAAGAACAAGCGCAGGTAGATGAAGCCGTGAAAGCGGCGCGTCTGGCGCGCTTGCAGGCTTTGCTGAACGCCCAACAAGTGGCGTTTAACGAGGCGCAAAAAGGCAAAGTGCTGCCGGTTCTATTTGATAAGCCGTCCAAATCCGGCGATCAGATGAGCGGGCGCAGCCCCTATTTGCAGCCGGTGCATGTGCCGTTAGCGCAAGCAGACCCGGCGGCGTTACGCGGGCGCATTTTGCCGGTCGAGATTACCGCCGCGCATGCCAATTCGCTGAGCGGCATATTGGCCTAACTTGAAGCTTTGATAAAACTTTGACGAAACTATGCGCGCATATGATGGCGGGGCTTGCCAAGCCGGTCATTTGGCCCGATACTCTTTTAACATGGTGCATATAATGATGGTCACAACAACCGGAGCGCCTGCTTGAGCGGTTCTGAAAAAAACCTTAACGGCGGTCGCGCAGCCCAGGGCAGCGCCCTTATCGGCGAACCGCTGGTTCTTGAGTTTGACAATAATCGACTTCTGCCCGAGCTGTATGGCGAGCATGGCAAGCATTTGTCGCGCATTGAGCAAACGCTGGATGTGTCGCTGGCCAATCGCGGCAATCAGGTGTTTGTGTCGGGCGCGGCGGATAATTGCGCCCGCGCTGAACAAGTGCTGAGCGCCCTTTACGCGCATTTGGAACGCGGTGCTGAAGTGACCGGCGGCGATGTCGATGGGGCGTTGCGCTTAAGTCTGGGTAGCAATCCTAACGCCGATGCGGACGATACGCCTGAGGGTGCACCAGACGGTGCGGGGGTGACAAAATCCAAAAGCGGTAAGACGACACGCGGCAACAGCAATGGCAAAGGCACCGGTAGGGGTAGCGAAAAAGGCAAAAAGCTTTATGGCGGCGTCGCGCTCAGAACGCAGCGCCGCGAGGTGCTGCCGCGCTCTTCCACCCAAGCCGATTATATTCAGGCTCTGGTGAAAAACGAGCTGGTGGTCGGGCTGGGTCCGGCTGGTACCGGCAAGACCTATCTGGCGGTGGCGGCGGCGGCGACTATGTTGGTCGAAGGCAAAGTTGACCGCATCATCCTGTCGCGCCCGGCCGTTGAGGCGGGCGAAAATCTCGGTTTCCTACCCGGCGATATGCGCGACAAGGTGGACCCTTATTTGCGCCCGCTTTACGACGCGCTTTACGACATGCTGCCGGGCCCGCAAGTGACGCGCTCTTTGGAAAGCGGCGAGATTGAAATCGCGCCTTTGGCGTTTATGCGCGGGCGCACCCTGTCCAATAGTTTCGTCATTCTCGATGAAAGCCAAAACGCGACGCCGATGCAGATGAAAATGTTCCTCACCCGCATGGGGGAAAATTCGCGCATGGTCATCACCGGCGACCCGAGCCAGATTGACCTGCCTTTCGGAGCCAAATCGGGGCTCAAAGACGCGATGGAAATTCTGCCAAAAGTGCGCGGTGTCGATATTATCCGCTTTGGCGAAGAGGATGTGGTGCGCCACGATATGGTAACGCGCATTGTCAAAGCCTATAATCGCCGCGACGCTACCCTGCCGCCCCAAGGGCGCGAGCGGCGCACGCGCAAAGCTGATGATAAGGTTGATAACAAGGTTGATAATAATGACTGAGCCGACCCCTATCATAAGTGAGCCCACAATGGCCGCCAAAAACACCGCCGAACCTGACAATAAACCTGACAATAAGCCTAGCAATGAACCGGATAGCGAGCCGGATAGCGACCCCGACAGTAATCGCTCCATCGGTAATCGCCCAGATTTTAACCATGAAGAGGCGTTGTTGAGTGTCGATATCGATATGCGCTCGGAGGTCTGGGTACCCCACGCGGATATGCTGAGCGCACAAGCGCAATTTGTTTGGTCGCAGCTTGGGCTGCCGGCCGCTGAAGTCAGTCTGGTGCTGGGCGATGATGATTTTATCGCCGCGCTAAACGCCGATTATCGCGACAAAAACGGCGCCACCAATGTGCTGTCTTTCGCGGCGCAAGATTTCGCCCAACCTGCTGATGCACAGACGCTGGCGGCATTGCCCGCACCCCGCCTGATGGGCGATATTGTGCTGGCCTATAATGTGGTGCTGGCCGAGGCCGGCGCGCAGGGTAAGGATACAGGCGACCATATGCGCCATTTGCTGGTGCACGGTCTGTTGCATCTTTTGGGCCACGACCATATGGACGAGGCCGACGCGCAGGCGATGGAAGCATTGGAGATCGATATCCTGGCGGCGCAGGGCATCGACAATCCTTATGCAGAGAGCGAGAAATGAGCGCATCGGGTCAAAATGGCGGCTTCTGGCGGCGTCTGTTTGGCGGCGGCGAGGCCAATTTGCGCGAGAGCCTTGAGGACGTGCTCGACGAAACAGCCGGCGGTGCCGAGGATGATTTCTCCAATGAAGAACGCCATATGCTCAAAAACATTCTCGGCTTTCGCGACGTCACACTGGACGATGTGATGCTGCCGCGCGCCGAGATAGATGCGCTGGAAATCGATATCGACCCGCCGGTTTTGCTGCAGCGTTTTGCCGAATGCGGTCATTCGCGCATGCCGGTCTATCGCGAGACGCTGGACCAACCTTTGGGCATGCTGCATGTCAAAGATTTGTTGGCGGTGCTGGACAAGAAAAACGGCCTTGAGGCGGTTGATCTGACGCGGCTCATCCGCCCGCTTTTATTTGTGCCGCCCTCCATGTCGGCCATGGACTTGTTGTTGAAAATGCAAACCACGCGCAGTCATATGGCGCTGGTAATCGATGAATATGGCGGCACTGACGGGCTGGTGACGATCGAGGATTTGATCGAGGAAATTGTCGGCGAGATCGAAGACGAGCACGATGAAGAAGAGGTGCTGCTGCGCCCGCGCGAGGATAAAGGGGCCGGTCACTGGCGCGCCTCGGCCCGCTTACCGCTGGAAGAATTGCAAGACAGATTGGGGGTCGATTTTTCGGGCACGCAAGAGCTCGACGATATCGACACACTGGGCGGTTTGGTGTTTGCTTTGGCCGGACGCGTGCCCGAGCGCGGCGAGCTTATCGGTTGCACATTGGGCGATGGCCGCGACGTAGAATTCGTCATTCGCGATGGCGATCCGAGGCGGATTAAAAGCCTCGATATCCGCCTGATGGCGGCCGGCTGAGGCATCAGCTTTGGCCCGGCTTTCCGCCCATTTTTTCACCGATATAATATCGCTATGGCAACGCTTTATTTGGCGACCGGCCACCGCGCGTCCGGCTGTCGCGGCGCTCATCGCCGGTCTGGTCTTGCCATTGGCTTACCCGCCTTTTTACGCCCTGCCGATATTTTACGCCGCCACCGCGCTGGTCTTGTGTCTTGCGGTCAACGCCGCACAGGAGGTCGGCTTGGCGCGTCTCGCTTGGCTCGGCTGGTGTTTCGGGTTCGGGCAATTTGCCAGCGGCATGGCGTGGATTGGCGAGGCGTTTCTGGTGGAGGCCGAGCTGTTTCTCTGGGCGCTGCCTTTCGCCGTTACCGGCTTGCCGGCCGGATTGGCGCTGTTTCACGCCGCTGCATTTGCCGCTTTCGGGTGGCTGCTGCAACGCATGGCCGTGACGCGCGTGGGGCAATTTATCCTGCTGGCTTTGCTGCTGGCCTTGAGCGAATTTGCCCGCGGCCATGTGTTGACGGGGCTGCCATGGAACCTGCCCGCTATGGGCTGGGCCGGATTTTTATATCTGGCGCAACCGGTGGCGCTGGTCGGCATTTACGGGCTTTCCTTATTGGCGCTTTTGAGCGTCGCGCTAATGGCCGATTGCACGCGCCGCGCCGTCATCGCCGCTCTGGCCCTGCCCGCTTTGGCCTTCATCTGGTCGGTTTTTGCGCTGCACGCCACGCCGCGCATGACGCCGAGCGAAACAAAGTTGACCGTGGTGCAGCCCAATTTGGCGCAACGCGAAAAATGGCAGGCGGATTTGCGCGACCGCCATGTCGATAAGACTTTTCGCCTGACCGCGCTGGGGTTGAAAGCCGCGCCCGATACCGACCTCATCATCTGGCCCGAAACGGCGATACCGGCGTTGATTGATGAGGGCGAGGGGTTTGGCGAAAGACTGGCCGCCATGGTGTTATTTGGCGAGGACGGCGAGACGCGAAAAGCTGCCCCTTATTTATTGACCGGTGCGGTTCGCCGCGATATCGGCATTGATAAAACGTCTTATTATAATAGCGCCATGTTGTGGTCGGGTGCGGGCGTGTTGGTGGCGCGCGCCGATAAGCATCATCTGGTGCCGTTCGGCGAATATCTGCCGGCGCAAAGTTTGCTTGAAGCCATTGGCCTTGGACAATTGACCCGCCTGCGCGGTGGCTATGCGGCGGGCCCTGAAGGGGCGCTGTTGAGCGCCGCGCATCTGCCCGATTTGGTGCCGCTAATCTGCTATGAAGCGGTGTTTCCGCATTTGTCGCGCCACCCCGGCGCGGCGAGTCCGGCGGCGTTGATCAATCTCACCAATGATGGCTGGTTCGGCGAAAGCTTCGGCCCTTATCAGCATTTGGCGCAAGCGCGCCTGCGCGCTATCGAGCAAGGCCTACCGCTTATCCGCGCCGCCAATACCGGCATGTCAGCCGCTTTTGACGCGCGCGGTCGCCAGCTCGCGGGCTTGGCTTTGGGCGCAGAAGGCGTCTTCTCCCTACCCCTACCGGCGGCCCTGCCGCCGACACTTTATGCACGCTTTGGCGAGCTTGGGTTCTGGTTGATATGGGGCATTGGTCTGTTATTTGTGTGGGCAAGGTGCACGCGCTCCCCTTAAACACCGTTGCCCTTATGGCCCGCCTGCCGCATAGTTTCGGCAATAAGAAAAATAAGTGATTTATCCATGCCACGAAATAAAGAGCGCACACTCGATGCCTATATTGGAGCGCGGGTGCGCATGCGGCGGTTGATGCTGCATATGAGCCAGGAGGCGTTGAGCGGGCAACTGGGTGTAACCTTTCAACAAGTGCAGAAATATGAAAAAGGCCTGAACCGCATTTCGGCCAGCCGCCTGTTCGAACTGGCGCAGGCGTTGCGCGTGCCGGTCGGTTATTTTTACGACGGCCTCGACGCGCCCGATGCGCTGCCCGCGCCCAATGGCGTCAATGACGGGCTGCAAGATGACCCGCCGGTCTCGCCGCTCATGGAGTTTATATCGAGCGGCCCCGGGGTCGAGCTCAATCAGGCTTTTTTAAGCATTGATGACGATAATATGCGCCGCCGATTGCTGGCCGTGGTCAATGATATTGCCCGCGTTGCCGGTGGCCCGAAAGACTGAGCCGCTTTTGGCTATCTTGAAATTAGGCTTGACCCTCGCCGCCGAGCCTGCCAAACAAATGCCGGTAATTTAGAGGGGCCGCCAATGTCCAGACCAGCTTATGTTTTCACATCCGAATCGGTGTCCGAAGGGCATCCGGACAAGGTTTGCGACCGCATTTCAGATACGATTCTGGACGCGTTTTTGGCCCGCGAGTCGCAAGCGCGTGTCGCCGTTGAGACCCTGACCACCACCAACCTTATCGTCATGGCCGGCGAAGTGCGCCCCAGCGGTCTGGTCTCGGATGACGAGATGGAGGCGCTGGCCCGCGCGGCGGTCAAGGATATTGGCTATGAGCAAGACGGCTTTCACTGGCAAAATGCTGAGGTGCAAGTGCGCGTGCACGGCCAGTCGGCGCATATTGCACAAGGCGTCGATGCGGGCGATGGCAATAAGGATGAGGGTGCGGGCGACCAAGGCATTATGTTCGGCTATGCTTGCCGCGAAACCGAAGAGCTGATGCCAGCCCCGATTGCTTTTTCGCATCAGATTCTTGCCGATATGGCGGCGGCGCGTAAATCCGGCGCGATTGCCGGTTTCGGCCCCGACAGCAAAAGCCAGGTCAGTCTGGCCTATGAGGATGGCAAGCCGGTGCGCGCCACCTCGGTTGTGGTCTCAACCCAGCACGATGAGGGTTTGAGCCAAGACGATGTGCGCGAGCTGGTGCGGCCATTTGTTGAAAATGTCCTGCCCGATGGCTGGATGTGTCCGGAAGAGGCGTTTTACGTCAATCCGACCGGCACGTTTGTGATTGGCGGGCCCGACGGCGATGCCGGTCTGACCGGCCGCAAAATCATCGTCGATACATATGGCGGCGCGGCCCCGCATGGCGGCGGTGCGTTTTCGGGCAAAGACCCGACCAAAGTTGACCGCTCGGCGGCCTATGCGGCGCGCTATTTGGCGAAAAATGTCGTAGCGGCCGGTCTGGCGAGGCGCTGCACCATTCAGCTGGCTTATGCTATCGGCGTGTCGCAACCGCTTTCGATATATGTCGATATGCACGGCACTGGCGAGGTCGATGCGGTGGCGCTGGAAAACGCCTTGGCGCAAGCCATGGATTTGAGCCCGCGCGGCATTCGCGAACATTTGGGCCTCAATAAACCGATTTATGCGCGCACGGCGGCATATGGCCATTTCGGCCGCGCGCCGGACGCCGATGGCGGCTTTAGCTGGGAACGCACGGATTTGGCCGAGGCCATTAAGGCGGCGCTTTAGGCCCAGATGGTCGATAATCAGGCCGATAAACCCGCAGATATTAAAAACAAGCGGCTGATTTACGGACGTCGCCAGGGCCATCGCCTGCACAAAAAGCAGGCCCGTCTGGTTGCCGAATTATTGCCCGAACTGACCCCCGATTTGAACGCCGACAATCGACCGGCCGATTGGTTTCAGAATTCTTTTTCCGATTATGCGCTGGAGATTGGCTTTGGCGGCGGCGAACATATGGCGGCGCGCGCTGCTCTGTATCCCGATTGCGGGTTCATCGGCTGCGAGCCGTTTATCAATGGCGTCGCCAAATTATTAACCGTGATTGCCGATGAGGGGCGCGGTAATATCGCCATCTATCAGGACGATGCGCGTAGTGTTTTGGACGTGCTGCCCGATGCGTCGCTGGGCGCTGTGTATCTGCTCTATCCCGACCCATGGCCGAAAACGCGCCACCATAAGCGCCGCTTTGTGTCGGATGAAAACCTCGCCGCGATTCACCGCGTCTTACGCCCGGGCGGGGTATTTTTTCTGGCCAGCGATATCCCCGCCTATATTGACTGGTCGCTTATTCATCTGGCGCGCCATGGCGGCTTCGATTGGCAGGCGCGCTGCCGCGATGATTGGCGTCTTGCGCCCGCCGATTGGCCGGGCACGCGTTATGAGGCCAAAGCGCTGCGCGAAGGTCGCCAACCGACTTATTTGCGGTTTTTGAGGCTTAGTTGATAACGAGTTGATAGCGAGTTGATAAATGCTTGCGCGCCCAAGCTAAATCGCTATAGTAGTTCACACATTGATGCTGCTTTTTTAAAAAGTGGGATGGCCAAACGGCCCCCGCTTTTTTTCTTGGGTTTTTTTAGGGTTTTCTTTCGGGCTTTTGCCGGAAAAAACAGCGGCAGGAAAAGGTGTTATGGACGCAGAGACCATCAGCGATGTGCACACGGCACGCACCGATATGGCGACAGCGCATTTGCTGGCGCCCGGTCCGGCGCGGCCGTTTTTGGAGCTGGTGCAACCGCTGGTCGAAGGGCTGGGGTTTCAGCTTTTGCGCATCCGCATGACCGGCGATGACGGCAAAATGGTGCTGCAAGTGATGGCTGAGAACGACAGTTTCGGCCTGACCATTGATGAATGCGAGGCCATCAGCCATGCGGTTTCCGATGTGTTGGATGTCGAAAACCCTATCGCCGGTGCTTATGCGCTGGAAGTATCCTCGCCCGGTGTTGCGCGCCCGCTGACACGCGCCGTCGATTTTGACCGCTGGAGTGGCTATGAGGCCAAGCTGGCAGTCAAACAAGCGGTCGACGGCCAGCGTCGGTTCCGCGGCATTATCGAAGGTTTTGCCGAAGGCAGCGATGCTGCAAATGGCGGCGAAGCGCGCCTACAAGTGGTGCTGGAAGGGTTTAGCGAGCCGCAAGTTTTGGGCTTTTCGCTGGACAATATTGCCGAGGCACGGCTGGTGCCCGATGAGGCGGAATTAAAGGCAAGCTTGCGGGCTGCTAAAGGAAAATGAACCAACCGGCGCGGTGAGAGGAAGCTCGCCCGCCCCATTTAGGAGATGAAAATGGCCAGTGGAATTAGTGCAAATAAGCTGGAACTCTTGCAAATCGCCGATGCGGTGGCGCGCGAAAAAGGCATTGAGATGGACATTGTTCTCTCAGCCATGGCCGACGCCATTCAAAAAGCGGCGAAAGCGCGTTACGGGCAGGAAAATGATATCCGTGTCGATATCGACCCGAAAACCGGCGAGACAAAATTGCTCCGCGTGGTGACGGTGGTTGAGTTGGTGGAAAATGACGATACGGAAATATCGCTGGCCATTGCGCAGCGCGATAATCCCGACGCGCAGCTCGGCGATGAAGTGATCGACGAATTGCCGCCGGTTGAATTTGGCCGCATCGCCACCCAAGCCGCCAAACAGGTGATTGTGCAGCGCGTGCGCGAAGCCGAGCGCGAGCGTCAATATGAAGAATTTAAAGACCGCGTTGGTGAGATCATCAGCGGTGTCGTCAAGCGCGTCGAATATGGCAATGCGGTGCTCGATCTGGGCCGTTCGGAAGCCGTGGTGCGTCGCGATAATCTGATCCCGCGCGAAGTGTTCCGCCCCGGCGACCGCATCCGCGCTTATATTCAAAATGTGCGTCGCGAGCAGCGCGGCCCGCAAGTCATTCTGTCGCGCACCGACCCGGCTTTTATGTCGAAATTGTTTATGCAAGAAGTGCCGGAGATTTATGACGGCGTTATCGAAGTGCGCGCCGTGGCCCGCGACCCGGGCAGCCGCGCCAAAATCGGTGTCATTTCCAATGACCCGGGGATTGATCCGGTCGGCGCGTGTGTCGGTATGCGCGGCAGCCGCGTGCAAGCTGTGGTCAATGAATTGCAAGGCGAAAAGGTTGATATTATTCCGTGGTCACCCGACCCGGCGGCTTTCATCGTCAACGCGCTGGCGCCGGCCGAGGTCACCAAAGTGGTGCTCGATGAGGACGTGCAGCGTATCGAAGTGGTGGTGCCGGACGAGCAATTGAGCCTCGCCATTGGGCGTCGCGGGCAAAATGTCCGCCTCGCCTCGCAACTCACCGGCTGGGATATCGACATAATGACCGAGGCGCAGGAAAGCGAACGCCGTCAGACCGAATTCACCGAGCGCACGGCGTTGTTTATGGAAGCGCTGGATGTCGATGAGATGATCGCGCAGCTTCTGGCTTCGGAAGGTTTCGCAACGGTTGAAGAAGTGGCTTTCGTGCCGATTGAAGAGATTACCTATATTGAGGGTTTTGACGAAGAAACCGCGCAGGAAATCCAAGACCGGGCGCGCGACTATCTGGACCGCGAAAACGAGAAACTCGACGCGCAGCGTAAAGAAATGGGTGTCGCTGACGAGCTGGCGGGGCTGGAGGGTTTGACCCCGGCCATGTTGGTGCGTCTGGGCGAAAACGATATCAAATCGCTCGAGGATTTCGCCGGTTGCGTGACCGATGATTTGACCGGCTGGTTTGAGACGGTGGAACGCCGCCGCGTCCGCCAAGAAGGTATTCTCGACGGCTTTGATGTCAGCGCCGAAGAGGCGGAGAATATGATTATGGCGGCGCGCGTCGAAGCCGGATGGATTACACAAGAAGAGCTCGACCAACAGCGCGCCGAGGAAGCCCAACGCGTCGCCGATGAAGCCGCGGCTGCCGCGCTTGAGGAAGCCGGTGAAACGGCGGACGCTGCGCCAACCGCCGAGGCGCAAGCCGAAGCTGCGTTCAGCAAAAATTCGCAGAGCGCCCCGGCAGAAGACGCCGAAACAGCGCCTTCGGCAGAATAATGCGGGGTTTTTGGACCACGGATGATGCGCAAAACCTGTCACATCAGCGGCGACAGCGACGAGGCGGCAAATATGCTGCGTTTCGTGTTTTCGCCTATCGATGCTGCACCCTCGGGCACGACATCTGGTGATGCAGCTGGTGAGACGGCTAATGAGACGGCGTATCCTGGGGGTCAATTAACCCCCGATCTGGCTGAAAAATTGCCGGGCGAAGATATCTGGCTGATCAATCGACGCGCTTATGTTGAGGCGCTGGCGGCGCAAGCCGATATAAACGCGCCCGATGATCTGGCGGCGCGTGTCGAGGCATTGTTGCGCCAGCAGCTCGCCTCGCTTTTGTCATTGGCCAAAAAAGCCGGTGATTTGGTGTCGGGCTTCGGCAAAACCGAAGCGGGCCTCAAAAGCGCTCGCATTTGCTTGCTGATTGCCGCCAGCGACGGCGCGGCAGACGGCCGGCGCAAATTGGAGGCGCGCGCCAAAGCCATGGGCATCGGCCAATGCGCACTTTTGAACACCGAAGAATTGGGCATGGCCTTAGGCCAGTCAAATGTGATACATGCAGGGCTTACCGATGTCGGCTGGGCTGAACGCATTGAGCGTGCGGGGGCGCGGCTTGCCGCTTATCTGGGCGACACGGGACAGGAGAAATGTGAATGAGCGACGTAGAAACCGGCGATGACAATCAAAAAGAAGACAGCGGCAAAGCAAAGACACTGTCTTTAAGGCGCACGGTCGAAAGCGGCCAAGTGCGCCAGAGCTTTTCGCACGGCCGCTCGAAATCAGTGGTCGTCGAAAAACGCCGCAAGCGTATTGTCAAGCCGGGTCAAGAAGTTGCCGAGGCGGCCCCCGAAGCGGCTCCGGCCAAGCCTGAGGCGGCGCAGCCTGCCCGGACGGTGATGCCCGAAGGGCTGTCGAAAGCCGAACAGGAAAAACGTCTCGCCGCTGTCGCCGAAGCCAAGACCCGCGCTGTCGAGGAAGCCAAACAAGCCGAGATTGACGCCAAACGCCGCGCCGAGGAGCGCGCCCAGCGCGAAGCCGAAGAGGCCCGTCTGGCCGAAGAAAAACCGCGTAAATCAAAAGCCAAAGCCGCACCGGCGGCTGAAGAAGCGCCGACGGCTGACCGTTCCATAAAGCCGGTGGCGCGCCGTCCGGTAGAGGATGAAAAGCGCCGCTCGGAAGAGAAAAAACGCGCCGTTGCGCCAAAACCCGGCGGCGAACGCCGTCGCCGCGCCGGCAAACTGACCATTAATGACGCGCTCAACGACGAAGAGCGTGTGCGTTCTTTGGCCTCCATGCGACGTCGTCGCGAACGCGAAAAGCGCCAAACCAGCTCAGCCGATAGCGGTGAAAAGGTTGTGCGCACAGTGCAACTGCCCGACACCATCACCATTCAAGAGCTGGCCAATCGCATGGCCGAGCGCGCGGTCGATGTCATTAAAGTGCTGATGCAGCAAGGTGTGATGGCGCAAATCAATGATGTAATCGACGCCGATACAGCGCAAATTGTGGCTGAGGATTTGGGCCATAAAGTGCGCCGCGTCTCGGAGAGCGATGTCGAGGATGCGATTGTCACGGCCGATGATGACGATGATGATAAGCAGCCGCGCCCGCCCGTGGTGACGGTGATGGGCCATGTTGACCACGGTAAAACCTCGCTTTTGGACGCCCTTAGGCAAGCCAAAGTGGCGGATGGTGAAGCCGGCGGCATCACCCAGCATATCGGGGCTTATCAAACCGAAGCCATTTCCGGCGAGGTGATTACTTTTATCGATACACCGGGTCACGCGGCTTTTACCGCCATGCGCGCCCGCGGTGCTAAGGTGACGGATATTGTCATTTTGGTGGTCGCCGGTGATGACGGCGTGATGCCGCAAACCATCGAGGCGATCAATCACGCCAAAGCGGCGGAAGCGCCGATGATTGTCGCCATCAATAAAATGGATAAGCCGGACGCCGATGCGACGCGGGTCAAAAATGAGCTTTTGAGCCAGGAAGTAATCTCTGAGGATATGGGCGGCGACACGCAAATGATCGAGGTTTCGGCGCAGACCGGCGACGGGCTTGATGACCTGTTGGAAGCGGTGGCGCTGCAGGCCGAGCTGATGGAATTGAAAGCCAAGGTTGACCGCGACGCTGAGGGCATTGTCATTGAAGCCAAGCTGGATAAAGGGCGCGGCGCTGTGGCGACGGTGCTTGTGCAACGCGGCACGCTGAATGTCGGTGATATCTTTGTCGTTGGTCAGGAATCGGGGCGCGTGCGCGCGCTGATTAATGACCGCGGCGAGCCAGTGCAATCGGCCGGACCGGCGACGCCGGTAGAGGTTCTGGGTGCCGGTGGCGCCCCCGGGGCGGGTGAATTGCTGACCGTGGTTGAGAACGAAGCCAGCGCGCGCGAAGTGGCGGATTACCGCGCCCGCAAAGCGCGCGAACAGGCGACCATGGCGGGGCCGAAAGCGGCATCGCTCGACCAGATGATGAACCAGTTGCAAAATGCCGAGCGCGCCGAAATGGCCTTGGTCGTCAAAGGCGATGTGCAGGGCTCTGTCGAAGCGATTGCGCAAGCGGCTGAAAAGTTGGGCAATGAGGAAGTGCAAGCGCGCGTCGTGCATACCGGCGTTGGCGGCATTACCGAAAGCGATGTCACATTGGCGTCAGCCTCCAATGCGGTGGTGATGGGCTTTAATGTGCGCGCCAATGGCCAAGCGCGCCAAGCGGCGGAAGCGGCGGGAATTGAAATTCGCTATTACAATGTGATTTACGACCTGGTCGATGATTTGAAAGCCGCCATGGCCGGCATGCTGTCACCCGATTTGCGCGAGACCGCTCTGGGCAAAGCCAAAGTGTTGGAAGTGTTCGCGGTCGGCAAAGGCGACAAAGCGGCCGGCTGTCTTATCGAAGAGGGTATGGTGCGGCGCGGTGCGCGGGTGCGCCTTATCCGCGACGATATTGTCATTCACGAGGGCGAGCTGTCGTCGCTCAGGCGCTTTAAAGACGAGGTCAAAGAAGTGCCGTCGGGGCAAGAATGCGGTATGGCGTTTGAAAACTATGCCGATTTGAAAGCCGACGATATTATCGAATGTTATGAGGTCGAAGAGGTCGCGCGAACACTCGACGATTGATAAGGGCCTCATCCGGCTGCGCCGGATGGAAATGGCGGTTTCCGCATGAATAAAGAGAGAAACGGAAAACAAGCGAGCCAGCGGCAATTGCGGGTCGGCGAATTATTGCGCCAGCGCCTCAGCGATGTGCTGCACCGTTTTGATTTTGAGCCGAAAATTCTAAAACGCGCCACACTGACGGTGACCGAAGTGCGCGTCAGCCCCGACCTGCGCCGCGCCACCGCCTATATTATGCCCTTGGGCGGCGACAATGCAGCGGCTATTGTGGCGTTGTTGAACGAGGAAGTGCCGCGCTTGAAAAAACCGGTGCTGAGCGGACTGCATTTGAAATATGTGCCGGATTTTTCGTTTCGCGTTGATGACAGTTTCGACCGCGCCGCGCATATGGACACGCTGCTGGCGCAAGGCGCTGTGACCCGCGACCTGCCTGACAAGAGTGACGACGCCGATAATGGGGACAGCTAATGGCACGGCGCAAAAAAGGCCGCGCCGTCTCCGGCTGGGTCAATTTCGATAAACCGTCGGGCCTCGGCTCGACGCCGGCGGTCAGCAAAATCCGCCGCTTATTCGACGCGCAAAAAGCCGGTCACGCCGGCACGCTCGACCCGTTGGCCAGCGGCATTTTGCCGATCGCTTTGGGCGAGGCGACGAAAACCGTGTCATTCATGCAAGACGCGGACAAAACCTATGAGGTGGAAATCGTCTTCGGGGCCGCTACCAGCACGGATGATAAAGAGGGCGAGGTGATTGCGCGCAGCGATGCGCGCCCCGAAACGGCGGCCATCGAAGCGGCGTTGGCGCAATTTATCGGCGAAATTCAGCAAGTACCGCCGCAATTCTCGGCGCTCAAAAAAGACGGCGCGCGGGCTTATGATTTGGCGCGCGCCGGTGAGCGTGTTGATTTAAAACCGCGCCGCGTGCGTATCGACACGATTTGTCTGCTGGAAAGGCCCGATAAAGACCGCGTGCGGCTTGCTGTTGGATGCGGCAAAGGCGTTTATATTCGGTCGCTGGCGCGCGATTTGGGCGAGGTTTTGGGGGGTTTTGCCCATGTCGGGGCGCTGCGCCGCACCCGCGTCGGGCGGTTTGATGAAAAAACTGCATTAGGGCTGGAAAAGCTGGACGCTTTGGGCCATATTGCTCCCGATTTGGCGGCTCTGGATGCCTGCCTGTTACCGCTCGAGACCGCGCTGGACGACATCCCGGCATTGGCCTTAGACGCTGACGCGGCATCCTGCATAAAGCAGGGGCAAGCCATCTCGCCGCCCGCGGCGGGGCTGTCTTTTACAGATGAAACCACTGCGGTGCTGCTGACCCATAAAGGCCGGGCTCTGGCGATTGCTGAGGCCAATGCCGAAAACGGCGTGCAGCAGGGGCTGATAAAGCCCAAGCGGGTGTTCAATCTCTAAACCGGGCCACACGCCCGAAGGAGGGTTACGATGTCGATTACACTCGAGCGCAAAGCCGCTCTTATTAAAGAATACGCCACAGGCGAAGGCGACACAGGTTCGCCCGAAGTGCAAGTGGCAATCCTATCGGAACGCATCTCCAATCTGACCGAGCATTTCAAAACCCACGCCAAGGATAATCATTCGCGGCGCGGTCTGTTGAAAATGGTCAGCCAACGTCGTCGTCTGCTTGATTATGTCAAAGACCGCGACACGGCGCGCTATCAGGATTTGATTAAGCGCCTTGGTTTGCGTCGATAGCTCACTTTTTCTGCTTTGGGGCCAGCAGCGTTTTTTCGGCATGGGGTCGGGAAAACCTTTGGACGAGAACCGGCCCTTTACCGAGGTTCTCTAAGATTTGCCGCAAATGAAATGCGGTTTTGGCACTGCGCACAGGGGTGTGGGTGCCGTGAAGGAAAATTTGGATGTTTGATATTACCCGTGAAGAAATTGAATGGGGCGGCCGCACGCTGACACTGGAAACCGGACGCATTGCGCGTCAGGCCGATGGTGCGGTGCTGGCCACTTATGGGGAAACCTCGGTTCTGGCCACAGTGGTGGCCGACCGCAGCCCGAAACCGGGCTTGGATTTTTTCCCGCTAACTGTGAATTACCAAGAAAAAGCCTATGCCGCCGGTAAAGTGCCGGGCGGCTATTTTAAGCGCGAAGGGCGTCCGAGCGAAAAAGAGACTTTGGTCTCGCGGCTCATTGACCGCCCCATTCGCCCGCTTTTTGTCAAGGGCTTTAAAAACGAAACCCAAGTCATCGCCACTGTGGTCAGCCATGACCTCGAAAACGATGCGGATATTGTTGCTCTGGTGGCGGTCTCGGCCGCGCTGACCATTTCCGGCATTCCATTTCAAGGCCCGATCGGCGGCGCGCGCGTCGGCTTTATCGATGGCGAATATGTGCTCAACCCAACGCTTGAGCAAATGGAAGACACCGCTCTCGACCTGGTGGTCGCCGGCACGCAAGACGCCGTGCTGATGGTGGAATCGGAAGCCGATGAGCTTTCCGAGGATGTCATGTTGGGCGCTGTTATGTTCGGCCATAAAGAGTTTCAGCCGGTTATCGATGCCTGTATTCGCATGGCAGAAAAAGCCGCCAAGCAACCGCGCGAAGTGCCTGAAAGCGATGATAGCGAGCTGAAAGCAAAAGTCGCGAGCCTTGCCGAGGCCGGTTTGAAAGCCGCCTATCAGGAAGCCGATAAGCAGACACGGCAAGAAAAAATCGCCGAATTGCGCGATGCGGTGAACGCTGAATTGGTCGCTGAGGATGCCAGCCCGGATGAGAAAAACGCCGTTTCCGGCGCCTTTAAAGGTCTGGAAAGCGATATCGTTCGCGGCGATATTCTCGATACCGAAAAACGTATCGATGGACGCGGTCTGGCCGATGTGCGCCAGATTGTGTCGGAAGTCGGCGTGCTGCCGCGCACCCATGGCTCTTCGCTTTTCACCCGCGGTGAAACGCAAGCGCTGGTGGTGGCGACATTGGGCACTGGCGATGACGAGCAATTCGTCGACGCGCTGGAAGGCACTTATCGCGAAAACTTTATGCTGCATTATAATTTCCCACCCTATTCGGTCGGGGAAACCGGACGCGTTGGCTTTACCGGTCGCCGCGAAATCGGTCACGGCAAGCTCGCTTGGCGGGCGCTGAAAGCCATGTTGCCGTCGAAAGACGAGTTTCCATACACGCTGCGTCTGGTCTCTGAGATTACCGAAAGTAACGGCTCGTCCTCTATGGCGACCGTCTGCGGTTCGTCTCTGGCGATGATGGATGCCGGTGTGCCGCTGAAAAAACCGGTGGCCGGCATTGCCATGGGCCTCATCAAGGAAGGCGACCGTTTCGCCGTCCTCTCCGATATTCTCGGCGATGAAGACCATTTGGGTGATATGGACTTTAAAGTGGCGGGTACACAAGACGGCGTCACCTCGCTGCAAATGGACATTAAAATCACCGGCATTACCGAAGAGATTATGCAAGTGGCGCTCGACCAAGCCAAAGGCGGGCGCACCCATATACTGGGTGAGATGGCCAAAGCGCTGACCTCGGCGCGCGATGAGATGGGCGAATACGCCCCCAAAATCGAGACCATCCAAGTGCCGCAGGATAAAATCCGCGAAGTCATCGGCACCGGCGGTAAAGTTGTCCGCGAGATTGTCGAGACCTCGGGTGCCAAGATTGATATTGGTGATGACGGGCTGATTAAAGTCGCCTCGTCTGACGCGGCGGCGATTAAATCGGCGCTCGACCAAATCAACTCGATTGTCGCCGAGCCGGAAGTCGGCGTGATTTATGAAGGCACGGTTGTGAAGACCATGGACTTTGGCGCTTTTGTCAATTTCTTCGGCAAACGCGACGGGCTGGTGCATATTTCGCAACTGGCCGACCAACGTGTTGAGAACACCACCGATGTCGTCAAAGAAGGCGACACGGTGAAAGTCAAGCTGGTCGGCTTTGACGATCGCGGCAAGGTGCGCTTGTCGATGAAAGTGGTCGATCAAGAAACCGGCGAAGACCTTGAAGGCAAAGCGGCCGACGAATAGCCGCTAAGGCTTTCCAAAACAAGAAGGGCGGGTTTAAATCCCGCCCTTTTTTGATTGCTGGACTCCCCAAAAGGAATCTGATAGCGGTCGTCCATGGTGCCTGCCGCTTTCTTCTTGGGCCTGCTTGACGCAGGGCGAGCAACGGCTCGGGAAAGGAGGTGATGGCGATGGCTTGTAAACGTAAGGTTCAAAACGATTTCATTCCCATGGTCAACTGTTGAGAACAAAATAAAAACAGACCTCCACAGAAGGCCTGTTTTCTATGAGTTTTGAAGCGGTTAGGCTTGTGGAAAAATCGCTAAACCCGGCTCATCACCAGCGTGCCATTGGTGCCGCCAAAGCCGAACGAGTTCGACATCACATTATTGAGGGTCGCGTCGCGGGTTTCTTGGGCGATGGGCATATCGGCAAATTCCGGATCCAGTTCTTCAATATGCGCCGAGCCGGCGATGAAACCGCCCTGCATCATCAGCAAGGAATATATCGCCTCTTGCACACCGGCCGCGCCCAAAGAGTGACCCGATAAGGACTTGGTGGCTGAGAAAGTCGGGCAATCAGCGCCGAATACTTCGCGCAAGGCTTCGATTTCTTTGACGTCGCCGACCGGCGTTGAGGTGGCGTGCGGATTGATGTAATCGAGCGGCGCGCTGCGGCCTTGCATAGCTTGATTTAGAGCCATTTGCATGCACCGCACCGCCCCCTCGCCGCTTGGCTGCACCATATCATGGCCGTCCGATGTGGCACCATAGCCGGTAATTTCAGCGTAGATTTTTGCGCCGCGTTTTTGCGCCCGTTCCATTTCTTCGAGCACCAGCACACCGGCACCGCCGGCGATGACAAAGCCGTCGCGGTTTTTGTCATAGGCGCGGCTGGCTGTGGCCGGCGTGTCATTATAATTGGCGCTCATGGCGCCCATGGCGTCGAACAAGACGGAGAGCGCCCAGTCCAGCTCCTCGCCGCCGCCGGCAAACATCACGTCCTGCTTGCCCCATTGGATCATCTCCGCCGCATTGCCGATGCAATGGGTCGAGGTGGCGCAGGCTGAGGAAATGGAATAATTGACGCCTTTAATGCCAAACGGGGTGGCCAATGTCGCCGAATTGGTCGAGCTCATGGCTTTCGGCACAGCGAACGGGCCGACCCGTTTGGGGCTAGCATTGCGCGCCGTATCGGCCGCCGCAATCAGCGCTTTGGTGGATGGCCCGCCCGAGCCCATAATCAAGCCGGTTCTCGGATTGACGATGGTGTCTTCTTCCAGACCGGCATCGGCAATGGCTTGTTGCATGGCGACATAATTCCACGCCGCGCCGTCACCCATAAAGCGGCGAACGCGTTTGTCGACCGCCTCTTCGACATTGAGTGTCGGCTGGCCGGCGATTTGCGAGCGAAAACCGAGCTCGGCAAATTCCGGCATGGCAGAAATCCCCGAGCGGCCTTCGGCCAATGCGGCGGTGACTTCTTGGGTATTATTGCCGAGACTTGAGACAATGCCCATTCCGGTAATGGCGACGCGTCGCATGGGCGCACTCCTTATTCGGTGAAATTTAGCGCTACATTTGCTCGGGACGGAACAGACCGACCCGCAGACCTTCAGCCTCGTAAATCATTTTATCATCGGCGTAAAGGCGCGCATCGCCAATGCCCATGACCAGCTTACCCGCCATCACCCGCTTCATGTCAATTTCATAACGCACCAGCTTGATATCGGGCATCACTTGGCCGGTGAATTTAATGGCCCCGCCAAGCGCCCGCCCGCGGCCCGGATGGCCAAGCCAGCCCAGATAAAAGCCGATAAGCTGCCACATGGCGTCGAGCCCCAGACAGCCGGGCATGACCGGATCGGTTTTGAAATGACAGTCGAAAAACCAAAGTCCGGGGTGGATATCCAGCTCGGCTTCCATATAGCCCTTGTCAAACGCCCCGCCCGCATCAGAAATTTTGGTGATGCGGTCGAACATCAACATAGGCGGGGCCGGCAGACGTGCATTGCCATCGCCAAAAACCTCGCCATTGCCGCAGGCAATAAGCTCGTCATAAGTGTAGGAATTCTGCAGTGACATGAAAAAGCCCCCTTTTTTTATAGCCGTGAAATTAGCACGCTTTGGCGCGCCGTGCCATAAAACATCAGCTTTCGGCGCGGCCCTTTAAAACACTTGCTTCGAAATAGGGTGCACTCTTGACAGTTTGGCTGCCGCTTTGTATTGCTTGGCCAAGTTGTGAAGGAAGCTTGATGCCGCGTTTACAAATCAGTGACAAGCGCAAAACCCGTCTGGCCGAAAAACTGGGCATAGCAGGTTTGCGCGTTACCGAGCCGCGTTTGGCGCTGGCGCATTTATTGTTTCGCCACGGCAATCGCCATGTAACGGCCGAGACGCTGCTCGACGAAGCGCTGCGCGCCGGTCTCAAAGTTTCGCAAGCCACCGTCTATAATACGCTCAACCAGTTCCAGGCGGCCGGTCTTTTGCGGCAGGTGCAGGTTGACCAAGCGCGCAGCTATTTCGACACCAATATTGACGCGCATCACCATTTTTATGTCGAGGACGAAGCCCGTCTTATCGATATTGCTGCCGATTCGGTGAATGTGGCCAAGCTGCCCGACAGCCCGGCCGGTTATGATGTCGAGCGCGTTGAGGTAATCATTCGTCTCGATAAAAAAGCCGCCAAAAAATAACACAAGCCGCGGCCGGACGGGCTTGTGCCCCTGTGGCAAAATGCCCCCAGTTTTTATTTAGAATCTTTCTAATCATATTGACAGCGCATGCTTAACTCCTAATATGCGCATAGGCAAAAACGCCTCGCAATTCATTTGACGATGTTACAGATAAAGAAAAGGACCTGAGACCAATGGATGTTTCAAAATGCCCTGTTATGCACGGTGCGCTGACCCGCAACCAAGAGACAGGAACCTCAAACAAAGACTGGTGGCCAAACCAGCTCAATCTGGGCATTCTGCGCCAGCATGACACGAAATCAAACCCGATGGGCGAGGCTTTCGACTATCGCGAAGAGTTCAAAAAAGTTGATTTTAAAGCGCTGAAGCAAGACCTGACGGCGTTGATGACTGACAGCCAAGAATGGTGGCCGGCCGATTATGGTCACTATGGCCCGTTCTTCATCCGCATGACCTGGCATGCTGCCGGCACTTATCGAACCGGCGATGGCCGTGGCGGTGCGGGCACTGGCGCGCAGCGTTTTGCGCCGCTCAATAGCTGGCCGGATAATGGCAATCTCGACAAGGCGCGTCGCCTGTTGTGGCCAATCAAGCAGAAATACGGCAACGCCATTAGCTGGGCCGACCTGTTGGTGCTGGCGGGCAATGTCGCCATCGAATCGATGGGCGGTAAGACTTTCGGCTATGGCGGCGGTCGTCCCGATATTTGGCATCCGGAAGAGGATATTTACTGGGGCGCTGAGGATGAATGGCTGGGCGATAATCGCTATGCCGAGACCCGTCAGTCGCTGGAAAACCCGCTTGCCGCTGTGCAAATGGGTTTGATTTACGTTAATCCGGAAGGCCCGAATGCCAACCCTGACCCGCTTTTGAGCGCGCAGGATATTCGTGAAACCTTCGCCCGCATGGCAATGAATGATGAAGAAACCGTTGCCTTGGTCGCCGGTGGTCACACATTCGGTAAAATGCACGGTGCCGGTGATGCAGCGCATGTCGGTTCGGAGCCGGAAGGTTCACCGATCGAAGCGCAAGGCTTTGGTTGGCTCTCAACCTATAAATCGGGCAAAGGCGTCGACACCATTACCTCAGGTTTGGAAGGCCCATGGACGGCCAATCCGACACAATGGGATAACGGCTATTTCGACCTGTTGTTCAAATATGAGTGGGCATTGAACAAAACCCCGGCCGGCGCCAATATTTGGCATCCGGTTGATCTGGCCGATGATGATATGGCACCTGAAGTGGACGGGTCCGGTGAAAAAGTAACACCGGCCATGAGCACGGCCGATATTGCGATGATTAAAGATCCAGAATATCGCAAAGTCTCAGAGAAATTCCATAATGATATTGAGTATTTCGCTGACGCTTTTGCCCGCGCTTGGTTCAAATTGCTGCACCGTGATATGGGCCCGAAACAGCGCTATCTCGGCCCGGAAGTGCCGGATGAAGAACTGATTTGGCAAGACCCGGTGCCGGCTGGCAATGACAGCTACGACGTCAATGCCGTCAAAGCCGCGATCAAAGATAGCGGCTTGTCAGTCACCGAAATGGTGGAAACCGCTTGGGCATCGGCCTCGACCTATCGTGGGTCAGACATGCGCGGGGGAGCCAATGGCGCCCGCATCCGTCTGGCACCGCAGAAAAACTGGGCGGCCAATAAACCTGAGCAATTGGAGAAAGTGCTGAGCGTGCTGGAAACCATTGCGGCGGAAAACAATGCCAGCCTGGCTGATGTGATTGTGCTGGCTGGTGGCGTCGGTATCGAAATGGCTTCGGGTCAAGACGTGGCTTTCGTGCCGGGTCGTGGCGATTCCACTGACGCGCAAACCGATGCCGACAGCTTCTCCGTTCTGGAACCGGCAGCAGATGGTTTCCGTAATTTCCAGCGTAGCTCCTTCGCTGTATCGCCGGAAGAAATGCTGCTCGACAAAGCCCAATTGCTGGGCCTGACGGCGGCTGAGATGACGGTTCTGGTGGGTGGTCTGCGCGCCCTTGGCGTCTCGACCGATGGCCATGGCGTTTGGACCGATGGTGCCAAGCTGACCAATGAGTGGTTTATCAAACTGCTCGATATGGGCACGGTCTGGTCGCAAACTGATGAGAACCTGTTTGAAGGTATAGACCGCGCCAGCGGCGAGAGCGTCGGCACGGCAACCCGTGTCGATCTGGTCTTCGGTTCTAACTCAGAACTGCGCGCCATTGCCGAGGTGTATGCCCAGGATGATAATGGCGGGAAATTCGTCGCCGACTTCATCGCTGCATGGAACAAAGTGATGAACGCCGACCGCTTCGATCTGGCGGCCTAACAGTTTACGTCACACAAATACCCAATCTGGAGGGGGGCTTCGCGGCTCCCCTCTTTTTTTCGCTTTTTGTCTTTACTGGGAAAATCAGTCGAGCTGCTCGAAAGCGTAAACGCCCCACAGATTGTCGCGCTGCAACCAACCGCGATAGCCCTCGGCTTCTATCTCGCACCAGCTTCCGGCGCATTCTCTCAGCCGCGCAATGGCCCCCGATTGCAACAGCGCCACCACACCGGCACCGGCCGAGGCCCCATTTCGAAGCGGCAGGGCGTTGGCGGCTTGGCGAATGATGACATGGCGTCCATTGCGCAATAGGCGCGCATGCATCCAGCCTTCGCTGCCTTCATGGTCGCGCACTTGCCGCCATTGTTCATATTCGGCCACAACTTCCAGCGGTAAGCCTTTGCGTTGATATTGATAGAGCAACGGGTAATCCTCGCCCGGCCCACGGCGCACATTGGCCATGTTCTCGCTGATCGCCACAAAGCGCGGCAATGGCAGGCCGCTTTCCCCCAAAGCGCGGTCGTCGCGACCGGTTTGCGCCGCAACGGAAAACGGCAGCAAAGCGACAATGCTGAGCGCTATAAACAGGCCGAGACCAACGCGAAAAAGAACCAAACGAGCCATCCTTCACTGATACAAATTCTGTCCGATTCCGACAAGCCGCTTTAAGCGTGCGGCGTGCCGGTGGGGTGGCGGCCATTATTGGGGTTTTCAGGGTCCCAATTAAGTTTAACGCGGCGCGCCGTGCCGGCCAGACCGTCATAGATCAACATATGACCGGCCAGACTGTCGCCGGCGCCGGTAATCTCTTTAATCACTTCCAGCGCCATCAGACTGCCGATAATGCCGGTCAGCGCGCCCACAATGCCGGTGATGGCGCAATTATCTTGGGCGCTCAGCGCGGCTTCCTCGGTATTCTCTTTATCCTCCGGTACCAGCGAACGATAGCATGGCAGCGGCGTGCCATCGGCCTCATTCAGCCATGGCTTGAAAGTCATGACCTGCCCGTCAAAACGTCCGACCGCGCCCGAAACCAGCGGCCTTTGCGCCGCGAAACACGCATCATTGACGCACCATCGGGTGGCGAAATTATCACAGCCATCGACCACCACGTCATAATCGCCGAGCAGTGCGCCGATATTATCCGGGCCGACCCGCATGTCGTGTTGGGCGGTGGAGAGATGCGGATTGAGCGCCGCCAAGGCGTCGGCCGTGGCTTGGGTTTTTTTCTGCCCCAGCACGGCGTCGGTGAACAAGATTTGGCGTTGCAGATTGGACAGTGTGACAACATCGTCATCGACCAGCCCCAATGTGCCGACCCCGGCGGCCGCCAGATATTGCGCCACCGGATGGCCCAGCCCACCAAGGCCGATAATCAACACCCGCGCTGCTTTCAGCTTTTGCTGGCCGCCACCGCCGATTTCTTTCAGCACAATATGGCGCTGGTAGCGGGCAATCTCTGCCTCATCCAGCGCCGCCATAAGGATTACAGGCCTTCAAACAAGGCGGTGGAGAGATAGCGCTCGGCAAAGCTCGGCAAAATGACGACAATGTTTTTGCCTGCCATATCGGCGCGCCCGCCAACCTCAAGCGCCGCCGCCATGGCCGCACCGGTGGAAATGCCGCCGGGAATGCCCTCGACGCGCGCCAGTTTGCGCGCCGTCTCAAACGCCGTCTCATTGCCAATGGTGACAACCTCGTCGAGCCATTGCATATCCATATTGGCGGGCACGAAACCCGCGCCAATGCCTTGAATTTTATGCGGCCCCGGGTCGCCGCCCGATAATATCGGGCTGTCCTCGGGCTCGACGGCAATCATTTTTATATCCGGATTGCGCGGCTTAAACACCGACCCAATGCCGGTAAATGTGCCGCCTGTGCCGACGCCGGAAATCACCACATCGACCTTGCCGTCCATATCGTTCCAAATTTCCTCTGCCGTGGTACGGCGATGAATTTCCGGATTGGCCGGATTTTCAAATTGCTGCGGCATCACCCAATTATCATTTTGCGCCAGCAACTCGCCGGCTTTGGCAATCGCCCCTTTCATGCCCTGCTCGGCCGGGGTCAGCTCCAGCTTGGCCCCTAGAAGCGACAGCATTTTGCGCCGTTCCAGCGACATGCTTTCGGGCATGCACAACACCAGCTCAATGCCGCGCGCGGCGCAGGCGAAAGCCAGCGCAATACCGGTATTGCCCGAGGTCGGCTCGACCAGCACCGTGTCGGGCTTTATTTTACCGTCGGCTTCCAGCGCGTCTAATATGGCCACGCCAATGCGGTCTTTGACACTGGCAATCGGGTTGAAGAATTCCAACTTGGCGAAAATTTTGGCGGCGATACCATATTCGCCCGCCATGCGGCTCACCTCGACAATCGGCGTGTCGCCAATGGTTTCGGTAATCGAACTATAGATGCGTCCGCGCCCCGGTTTTATTGTTGTTTCGGTCATCTTCGTGTCCCCCTAAATGGTGAAATCGCCGCTATCCTTGTCTTGTACGCTCGTGCCATTATCGGCACCCGCTTGACTGTACAAATCGGCAATCGTCGTATCGCCGACCGCGCCGATAAGCGCATCCTGCATTTTACCATGAAACGGCGCAATGATGTTTTGCCCCAAATCAGATTGTGACAGACCGTCCATATCGCCGCCATCGATTTCTTCGATGACTTCAAAAATCTCGCGCACTGAAATGCGCCGTCTTTCGCGCGCCAGTCGATAGCCGCCTCTTGGCCCCCGCACACCGCGCAAAATACCGGCGCGCACCAAGGCTTGCATCACTTGTTCCAGATAACGCTGCGGCACGCCTTGGCGCGCCGTAATTTCACGCGCCTGCACCGGGTCGGGGCGCGCGTGCAACGCCACATCCAACACCGCTTCCAAGGCCAGCAATGATTTGCGCGACAATCTTATCATTTCTCGGCCCCGTTCATTTGGTTTCACCGGTGCCGGTGGAACCGAAACCGCCGCTTCCGCGTGCCGTCTCTGACAATGTTTCAACAATCACCGTCTTGGCTTGCACCACCGGCGCGATTATCATCTGCGCCACGCGCATGCCGCGATCGATGGTGAAATCCTCCTGCCCCAAATTGACCAGAATGATTTTCACTTCGCCGCGATAATCGGCGTCAATTGTGCCCGGCGTGTTCAACACTGTAATGCCGTTTTTGGCCGCCAGTCCCGAACGCGGGCGCACTTGCGCCTCAAAGCCCGGCGGCAGCGCCATTGCAAAACCGGTCGGCACCATGGCCTGCGCACCCGGCGCCAGCACCAGCGTTTCACCCTGTGCCAAAGCGGCGCGAATATCCATGCCGGCGGCTTGCGCGCTCTCATAAGATGGGGCGTCGAGACCGTGCCCGTGTGGCAGCCATTTTATTTCCAATTTCGGCGCGCTCATCTATCGCTTCCTTTTTTCGTATTTCCGGTGGCGGCAAAATGCGCCGCGACACGTTCGGCCAACATGGCGGCCACGGCTTGTTTGCTCATCACCTCAAAATGTTCGGTGGCCGCCGCCGTCACCAGCATCACCGCATTGGCGTCGCCGCCCATCACGCCGCCGTCAATCCCGCTATCGGTGCCGACATTATTGGCGACAATCCAGTCGCAATTTTTGCGCTTGAGCTTGGCGTTGGCATGCGCCTCGACCATTTCGGTCTCGGCCGCAAAACCGATAAGCAGAGGCGGACGGTTTTGCCCCGCCGCGCCGAGCGTCGCCAGAATATCGGGGTTTTCGGTGAGCTTTAATGTTGGCGGCGCGTCACCGGTTTTCTTAATCTTTTGCGCGTCGCACGCATCGGGTCGCCAATCGGCTACCGCGGCGCACATGACCGCCGCATCGACCGGCAATAGCGCTTGCACCGCCTCGGCCATTTGCCGCGCCGTTTCCACCCGTTTTATGGTGACGCCTATCGGGTCGGGCAAAGCGGTCGGCCCGCTAATCAAATGCACCTCTGCGCCCGCTTCGGCCAATGCGCCGGCAATCGCATAGCCCTGCTTGCCGGAAGACCGATTGGCGATATAGCGCACCGGATCGATGGGCTCATGCGTCGGCCCCGCCGTCACCAAAACTTTGCGTCCGGCCAATGGTTTATCGGCGGCCGCGGGTTTGGCGCTTTGCGGTGACATGCCCAGCGCTTTGGCGGTGGCGCTCGCGATATCGACCGGCTCGCTCATGCGCCCGGGGCCAAACTCGCCGCACGCCATATCGCCCTCTTCGGGGCCGATAATGGTGACGCCGTCGTCCTGCAATTGTTTGAGATTTCTTTGCGTCGCCTCGTGTTGCCACATGCGTACATTCATCGCCGGTGCCATGATAATCGGCTTATCCGTTGCCAATAGGGCGGTGGAGGCCAGATCATTGGCCAGACCCTGCGCCGCTTTGGCCATCAGGTCGGCCGTGGCGGGGGCGACCAGAATAATATCGGCGTCGCGCGATAATTGGATATGCCCCATCTCGGCTTCCTCGGTGAGGTCGAACAGGTTTTCATAAACCTTGTCGCCCGACACCGAAGCCAAAGAGAGAGGCGAGACGAACTGCTCGGCCGCCGCCGTCATCAGGCAGCGCACGGCCAAGCCTTGCGCGCGCAATTGGCGCACCAATTCGGGGGCTTTGTAAGCGGCAATGCCGCCACCAATAATCAATAAAACGCGCTGCATGCGCCATCCTTCAAAAGCTTGCTCAGACTTTAATTTGCCAAGAAAAAATGTAAATAATTATTTTTTACAAAAACCGATACAAAATCGTTGCCGCGGCGAGGCCCAGCGCTGACAGGCCGATAAGGCGCGCCACCCGGTCGCTGCGCGGCGGCGCTGTCTCTTGCGGTATTTCTTGCAGCGCGCGAGCGCCGCGTTCCAGCTCTTCCAACGTGTCGGGCAAGCGCTGCACCATGCGCAATGTGCGGCCTGCATTATCGGCCATGTCTTTGAGCACGGCTTGCGGGCCGATGGATTTTCTGAGCCAGTCGCCGACCAGTTCCTCCGAGGCGTCCCAAATATTTACTTTCGGGTCATAACTACGGGCCACGCCTTCTACCGTCACCATGGTTTTTTGCAGCAGCAATAATTGCGGCTGCGTCTTCATATCGAACTGCTCGGTGATTTGAAATAATTGCGCCAGCACCCGCCCCATAGAAATATCGTCGGCGTCGCGGTCGCGTATCGGCTCGCCGACCGAGCGGAGCGCTTGCGCAAATTCATACACATCGTGATGGTCGGGCACATAGCCCGCCTCGATATGCACTTCGGCCAGTTTTTTATAATCGCGGGTGATAAAGCCGTGCAATATCTGGGCGAGGAAACGCCGACTGTCATTATCAAGCCGCCCACAAATGCCGAGGTCGATGGCGATAATCGTGCCGTCTTCCGCAATCAGCAAATTGCCTTGGTGCATATCGGCGTGAAAAAAACCGTCGCGCAGCACCAGGGTCAAAAAGATCTGCAGCAGCCGCACGGCCAAATGCGACAGCTCGTGGCCGGCTTTGCGCAGCGCCTCTATATCGGAGGCTTTGGCACCGTCTATCCATTGCATGGTCAGGACACGCTGGCCGCTCGCCTCCCAATAGACTTGCGGCACGCGGAAATCTTTCATATCGGCGATATTCTCGCCCATTTCCGACAGCGCCGCCGCCTCCATACGCAAATCGGTCTCGCCATTGACGGCGCGCGCCAGCGTCTCAATGCTGTCAACCGGACGCAGTCGCCGGGTGACGGGGAAATATTTCTCGGCAAAAGCCGCCAGTCGCGCCAGCAAAGCCAGTTCGGCGGCGAGGCGTGCCTCTACCCCGGGGCGGAGGATTTTCACCGCCAGTTTTTCGCCCGTCTCGGCGTGAATGGCTTGGTGCACTTGCGCCACCGAGGCCGCGGCAACCGGCTCGCTGAGCTTAGAAATCACCGCATCGGGATGGTCCAGCTCGGCGGCTAAAATGCGCCGCACTTGCTTATCGCTGAAAGGCGGCAATTGGTCTTGTAGAAAGGTCAGGTCATGCGCCATGGCCGGGCCGATAATATCGGGTCGCGTGGCGAGAAATTGCCCCAGCTTGATATAGGTCGGCCCCAAGCGGCGAATGCGGTCGGATAATTTATGGCCGCGCTCATCATCGCGAAAACGCGGCGCCATAAAAGTAAAGATGCGCCGCGCCACCCGCACGCGCCAAGGCGCATCGGTGAAAAACCCGGGCGGCAGCATGGTGTCTTGCGCCAGCAGCAGGCGCGCCATAGTCAGTAATCTCAAAAACCGCATCATCAGAGGCGCCATCCCATATGCAATGCGGCAATGCCGCCGCTCAAAGTTTGCGCCTCGGCGCGCGCGAAACCGGCGGCGCGCAATTCTTCCAAAAACACCTCGGCGGTCGGGAAGCGGCGGATGCTCTCAACCAGATATTGATAGGCTGCGCGCTCGCCCGCCACCAGCCCCCCCATGGGCGGAATAAGCGTGAAACTGTAAGCGTCATAGGCTTTTTGCAGCATGGTGCTGGGCATATGCGAAAACTCAAGGCACACAAAGCGCCCGCCGGGCCGCAAGACGCGATGCGCTTGTGCCAAGGCGGCGGCGCGGTCGGTGACATTGCGAATGCCAAAAGCAATGGTCAGCAAATCGGCCGAGGCATCCGGCAGGGGCAGGGCCTCGGCAATGCCGGTGGTGAAGTGAAAACGGCCGGCTTTTTGGGCGGCTTTTTTGATATCGGGGCGGGCGCGCCCGGCGCGCATCATCTCGACATTGGCGTCGATAATATGCGCGTCCAAAGTGCTGCCCAGCTTTGCGGCGCGGGCCAGCGCGCGCAACGCAATATCACCGGTGCCGCCGGCGACATCGATAAGTTGTAAATGGGTGCGCGGGCGCATGTGCAGCGCGTCAATCATCCGCGCTTTCCACACGCGATGCAGGCCGCCCGACATCAGATCGTTCATCACGTCATATTTATTGGCCACCGCGTCAAAGACGCCGCGCACAAGCCCTTGCTTGTCGTCGCGTGCCACCTCCCGAAAGCCGAAATCGACTTTGTCGGACGCGGTTTCATCCATCGCTTTATCTGTCTTTGCGCTCATGCCCAAAATTGCCTTTAAACTGCGCCGCGACGATAGCCCATTGGCTCTGCTAAATCCATGCACTGTTTGGATTTTTCAGGCCGCAAGCGGTGGCGCGGTTTGACGCTTGCACACAAAATAGGGCGGCTTATGATGGCGTCCATGCCGGAATTACCCGAAGTCGAAACCGTTCGCCGTGGCCTTGCCCCGCATATTGAAGGCCGCCGCATTAAGCGTTTGGTGCTCAATCGCGCCGATTTGCGGTTTCCGTTTCCCAGAGATTTTGCCGCGCGCATGGAAGGCGCGGTGGTCGCGCGCTTCACCCGCCGCGCCAAATATTTATTGGCTGAAATGCAAAGCCCGAAAGGCAAGCCGTTTTTCTGGCTCAGCCATCTTGGCATGACCGGTCGGTTTATGCTCACCCCGCCACAGGCGACAACGCTGGAGCCCGGGCTTTACGCGCATGGGGTGGCGCCGCCGGTGGCGGCCAAACATATTCATGTCGATATCGCCTTTGACGATGGCACCAAATTGGCTTTTGCCGATCCGCGCCGCTTCGGCTTTATGGATATGTTCGCCGCGCCTGAGACCGGCTCGCCTTTTTTGAAGCATTTGGGGCCTGAGCCGCTGGGCAATGATTTCAACGAGGAGGTGCTGCTGGCGGCCGCCAAAGGGCGCAAAACGCCGGTGAAGAATTTTCTGCTCGACCAGCGCGTGGTGGCGGGTCTTGGCAATATATATGTTTGCGAGGCTTTGTTTATGGCCGGCATCAGCCCCAAACGCAAAGCCTCCAATCTGGGTGTCAAGCGCGTGGCGCGGCTGGTGCCTGCCATTCGCGATGTGTTGGCCCGCGCCATTGAAGCGGGCGGTTCGACTTTGCGCGATTTTGCGCATGAGGATGGGGCGATGGGCTATTTCCAGCACGATTTCAAAGTCTATGGCCGCGAAGGCGAAGTCTGTTCAGCGCCCGAGTGTTCTGCTAGCGTCAAGCGCATGGTGCAGGCGGGGCGCTCGAGTTTTTACTGCTCGGCCTGCCAGAAGTGAGAGCCAAAAATGAGGGGCATATCGGTGCGGATATTTTTTAAACGCCACAGCATAAGTTTAAGCGCTGTCATGTGTATGGCCGCGCTCAGTGCTTTTATGGCGGCCCCCCATAGCGCCCGTGCGCTTGATTATCTGTCCAGCATTGGTGATGTGCCGCTGGCCGAAGGGCTGGTGGAATTGCCCGAAGCGGGTTTTGTGTTCGACAAACCGGAGGGGCGCATTGTGCAATTGACGGCCTTGCGCAATGCCGATATCACGAAAGACGCCCTGATGGGGTTTTATAAAACAAGCCTGCCCAATTTGGGTTGGCAGGCGCGCGCCGCGCAAGCCGGTATATTGACATTTGAGCGCCGTAGCGAAATTCTGCGCGTGACCTTCACCGCTGATTTGGTGATATTTGATCTAACCCCGCAATAGCGGAATGCATGCCGAGAAGGCAGGGAGCCAAGCGATGAAATATGAAAACATTTTGGTCGAGCGCCGCGACAATGTCGGGCTGATAACACTGCACCGCCCGAAAGCGCTGAACGCGCTATGCGCCGCGCTGATGGATGAATTGACCCACGCCATTGAAACCTTTGACGCGGATGAGGCCGTCGGTTGCATGGTGCTGACCGGCTCGGAAAAAGCATTTGCCGCCGGGGCCGATATCAAAGAGATGTCGGATAAGGAATATATCGATGTGTTGAAAGAAGACTTCATCACCGCCAATTGGGAAGCCGCCGCCAAGGCGCGCAAACCGATTATCGCGGCGGTGGCCGGCTATGCGCTGGGCGGCGGCTGCGAGCTGGCGATGATGTGCGATTTCATCCTGGCCGGTGAAAATGCCAAATTCGGTCAACCGGAGATTAACCTCGGCGTTATTCCGGGCGCTGGCGGGACGCAACGCCTGACGCGGTTTGTCGGCAAATCCAAAGCCATGGAAATGTGCCTCACCGGCCGTATGATGGACGCCGCCGAAGCCGAACGCTGCGGCCTTGTCTCGCGCATTATTGCCGATGACAAGCTGGTCGAAGAGGCGGTCGATGTGGCGCAGAAAATCGCTGAGAAATCATTGCCTTCGGTGCTGACAGCCAAAGAATGCGTCAATGTAGCTTATGAGATCGGCTTGAAAGAGGGCGTGCATTACGAACGCCGCGTCTTCCATTCGCTATTTGCTTTTGAGGACAAAAAAGAAGGCATGGCGGCATTTATCGAAAAACGCCAACCCAAATTCAACGATAAATAGGCGCGCTAGGCGGTTATGGCGGGGGCGACAATTAAGTTGACGCCGCCGTGCCGCGCCCCTATAAACCGCCACAGATGAGCGCCTAACGGGCGCGGTTTATAAGATTTTGATAAGGTTTAAGAAATGGCCAATTTGAGTTCATCGAAGAAAATGGTGCGCAAGATTGAAAAGCGCACAGCGCGCAATCGCGACCAGCGGTCAAAAATGCGGACTTTTATTCGCCGCGTTGACGAAGCCATTGCCAGTGGTGATAAAGGTGCTGCCGAGACCGCGCTGCGCGAAGCGCAACCGTATATTGCGCGCGCCGGTCGCAAAGGTCTGATGCATAAAAAAACCGCCTCGCGGAAAGTATCGCGCCTTTCGAAAAAAATCAGCGCTATTGTCTAATATGCGAGCCGACCATAAGTCGGTTTGTCTGAAATATGCAAAACAGCCCGTCGAGAATCTCGGCGGGCTTTTTCTATTTTGGCGGAATCGTGAAAAAAAAAATTAAAAAAAGGTAAAAAAAATCGCTGTTCTTATTTTCTTCCCGTTGCCAGAACAGCGCCTTGTTTGTAGTGTCAAAAAGTCGCTGAAGTCCGCAGTTTGGCTTAAGTTTTGGTTCTTGGGGGGCGCGTTGGCGTAAAACCCAAACTAGAACTCAAAGCAAAACTTAAAGCAAAACAAAGGGCTAGGCGATTGGAGGGGAATTCTTGTTGGTCGCATCATTTGCTGCAAGGGCATATGGCAGACCGCGGGAGGAGCAGGGCGGATTTTTTTGAAGCCCTTTGAGCATGGTAGAATATACCCGTCGAGTTTACCCATTGGGGGTCGGCGGACATGCGACAGGGGCGCTCTTAAAATCGAATAGTCGGGTTTTGCTTCTTCACCTCAAAGTTCTAAAGACCCGCCACGCCGCTCGGGGTGGTATGCGGTAAGGGCTTTGGGAGGGGATAGACAGCGTTCCTATCGGAAGCCGGTATACCCGTTAGGGGCCGGTCAGGCGAAACATTTTACGTCCCCAAAGATGGGGCGAGACTGGATACGGAAGATGGCGGACGCGACCGGTAAAGAGAATGAAGAAAACAAAAAAATTGCCGACTCGGCGGATGCGGGAGATGCCCGCAATGGCCAAAAAGATGCAGTGCTGGAGGCGCTGAACGCGCAGTGGCACAAAGTTCGCTCGCGCCTGCGCGCCGAGCTGGGTGAAGCGACTTTCAATAGCTGGTTCAAATTATTGGAAGTGGCCGGCGCGCAAAAAGGCCGCGTGGTGCTGCATGTGCCGACGCGGTTTGTGCGCAGTTGGATCGAGGCGCATTATCTGACCCGCATTCGCGACCATTGGAAATCGGAAGATGCCTCGGTGCGCCGTATCGATATTGAATTGAAACCGGAATGGGTGCCGAGCGATAAAAAGCCCGAAGTGCGCGAGCAAAAAGCTGTCGCGCCGCGTCGTCAGCAAGTGCCTGTCGCGCCGCGCGCCCTATTGCCCGAAATTCCCGAAGCAACCGGCCGCGATGATTTGGGCGCACCGCTGGACCCGCGTTTTACGTTTGAGCATTTCATTGTCGGCAAATCCAATGAATTGGCGCATGCCGCCTCGCGCCGTCTCGCCGAGGGCGATGGCGTCGCTTTTAACCCGCTGTTTTTATATGGCGGGGTTGGCTTGGGCAAAACCCATTTGATGCACGCTATTGCGTGGGAAATTCGCCGCCGCACACCCGACCGCACGGTGTTGTATCTGTCGGCGGAAAAATTCATGTACCAGTTCATCCGCGCTTTGCGTTTCAAAGACACGGTCGCTTTCAAGCAGCAATTCCGCGAGGTCGATGTGCTGATGATTGACGATATTCAATTTATCGCTGGTAAGGATTCGACGCAGGAAGAATTCTTCCATACTTTCAATGCGCTGACCGACCATAACCGTCAGGTGATTGTGTCGGCCGACCGCTCGCCGACCGATTTGGAAGGCATTGAGGAGCGCATTCGCTCGCGCTTGGGCTGGGGTCTGGTAGCCGATATTCACCCGACCGATTACGAATTGCGGCTTGGCATTTTGCAGTCCAAAGCCGATAGCCTGTCGCGGCGTACCGATGGCAGCAGTGAGGGCGCGCGCATTCCGCAGCCGGTGCTGGAATTTTTGGCGCAGCGCATTATCACCAATATTCGCGAGCTCGAAGGGGCGCTCAATCGCGTCATCGCTTATGCCAGTTTTGTCGGTCGTCCGGTGACCTTGGAAATGGCGCAGGATGTGTTGCGCGACCTGTTGCGGGCCTCTGACCGGCGCGTCACCATTGACGAAATACAACGCCGCGTGGCTGAATATTTCAATGTCAAAATGGGCGATATGCTGTCGGCGCGCCGCGCCCGCTCGGTAGCGCGCCCGCGCCAGATTGCGATGTATTTGTCGAAGCAATTGACCACCCGCTCGCTGCCCGAGATTGGCCGCAAATTCGGGGGACGCGACCACACCACGGTCATTCACGCGGTGCGCAAAATCGAGCAATTGCGCGAGGAAGACCCGGCTCTGGACGAGGATGTCGATCTGTTGCGGCGGATGCTGGAAAACTAGCCCAAAGCGTTTGAGAAGAGCAAAAAAACTGCCCCTTTGAGCGGCGGTTTCTGCTATATTTTTGCGTATAGATTCGGTGCTTTTTAAAGTGCTTCCTAAGGCTCTGGCACGGCGCGGCGAGCCGTCTTGCCGATGCCTGTTTTTAAGCGGCCGTCGAAGCAAAAACCGCCGGATATGCGGGCGTGACGCCTCAACAAGAATGAGGACCAAGAGAGGGTGAGATGAAGACCATTATTGAACGCAGCGATTTGTTGAAAGCGCTCAACCATGTGCAAAGCGTTGTCGAGCGGCGCAACACCATTCCCATTCTCTCAAATGTTCTTTTGGAAGCTGATAATGGCGTGCTTGGCCTGACCGCGACCGATTTGGAGATTGAGATGCGCGAACGCGTCGAGGCCGAGATTGTGCAGCCCGGCGCGATTACGGCACCGGCGCATATGCTCTATGACATTGTCCGCAAATTGCCCGATGGGGCGCAGGTCGAATTGGCGACCGATGAGACCGGCGGGCGGCTCAATCTGGTGGCCGGTAAATCGGCCTTCACCTTGCAAGCGCTGCCGCGCGAAGATTTTCCGGCCATGGCGCAAGATGAAATGCCGGTGGCTTTCGCCCTGCCGGCGTCTGATTTGCGCCGCCTTATCGACAAGACGCGCTTCGCCATTTCGGTCGAGGAGACGCGGTATTATCTGAACGGTATTTATCTGCATGTATTGGAAGATGGCGGTGCCAATTTGCTGCGTGCTGTGGCTACCGATGGCCACCGTCTGGCGCGCGTCGAAATGGCCCAGCCGGTCGGTGCCGCCGATATGCCGGCGGTGATTATTCCGCGCAAAACCGTTGGCGAGGTGCAAAAACTTTTGGAGGAAGCCGAAGGCGAGGTGTCGCTGCAGGTTTCCGACACCAAGATTAATTTCGCCTTTGCCGATATCGTGCTGACCTCGAAATTGATCGATGGCAAGTTTCCCGATTACACGCGCGTCATCCCCAGCGATAATGACAAGACGCTGAAGCTCGATGCGAAAAGTTTTGCCCAAAGCGTTGACCGCGTCTCGGCGATTTCCAGCGAGAAATCGCGCGCCGTCAAATTGGCGCTTGATAAAGACAGTCTGGCTTTGTCAGTATCCAATCCCGATAGCGGTTCGGCCAATGACGAGCTCGCCGTTTCCTATGCCGCCGAGGCCATGGAGATCGGGTTCAACGCGCGCTATTTGATGGATATTGCCGGCCAGCTGGACGGCGAAACGGCGACTTTCGAGCTTGCCGATAGCGGTTCGCCAACGCTGGTGCGCGACGATGAAGACGCGCAAGCGCTTTACGTTCTCATGCCGATGCGGGTGTAATGACGGGCGCTTCCGTCAGTCTCGAACAGTCGCACGATTATGCGGCGCCTGCAAAAGGCGCGAGGCTGCTGTCAGCGCCCCATATCGGTAAATTGCGCCTTTCTCATTTTCGTTCCCACGCGACACTGGATTTGTCTTGCGCGCCCGGGGCCATGGTGCTGACCGGGGCCAATGGCATCGGCAAAACCAATGTGTTGGAAGCGCTGTCCATGCTGGCGCCGGGGCGCGGCTTGCGCAGCGCGGCTTTTGATGAGATGCGTTTTGAGCGCCGCCTCGATTGGGCGGTGAGCGCTGATATTGATACGGTGCACGGCACGGTGCGCGCCGGCATTGGCTGGCAAAACGGCGCGCGCAAAGTGCGCGTCGATGGGGCCAATGGCAAGCTCGACGATATCGCCCATGTGCTGCCGCAGCTATGGCTGACGCCGGCCATGGACAGGCTGTTTGTCGATGGCACCAGCAGACGGCGCAAATTTCTCGACCGCTTTGCGCAAACGCTGGATGGCGGCCTCACCAAAGCTTTGGGGGCTTATGAAAAAGCCATGCGCGAGCGCAATCGGCTGCTGCAAGAAGGCCATTCGAGCCGCGCCAATAATGGCTGGCTGGATGGGCTGGAAGAAGCCATGGCGTTGAACGGTGTGGCCATTGCGGCGGCGCGCCTGACGGCGTTGGACGCGCTGGCTGTCGGCCTGGCGGCGATCCCCGAAGCGGCTTTTCCGCGCGCTGCGATTGCCCTTGAGGGGGCATTGGAAGCGGCGCTGCGCCAGCAATCGGCGCTCGAGGTTGAGGATGCGTTTCGCGCCCGTCTGGCAGCGGCGCGCCCGCTCGATGCCGCGGCCGGGCGCACTTTGGAAGGCCCGCATCGCAGCGATTTGCAGGTCAGCTATGCGGCCAAAGCCATGCCGGCTGGTGCTTGTTCGACCGGCGAGCAAAAAGCGCTTTTGGTCGGCCTGATATTGGCGCAAGCCCATTCAGTGGCGGCGCAAAGGGGCGATGTGCCGATATTGTTACTGGACGAGGTGGCAGCCCATCTCGACCGCCAGCGGCGTGCCGCTTTGGCAGAAATTTTGCGCGCTTTGGGCGGGCAAAGCTGGATTACCGGCACGGATCGCGAAGCGTTTGACGGCTTTGAAGCCCTCTTTGGGGACGATTTTGCGGCCATTAATATGGAGACCGGCAGTGCGCCGGAAGGGAGCTAAGGATATGAGCGATACGCCAGAAACCGGCGAAGACCAAGGCGGCGAATACGGCGCCTCCTCCATTAAAGTGCTGAGAGGCTTGGAAGCGGTTCGAAAACGCCCAGGCATGTATATCGGTGATACCGATGACGGCTCCGGTTTGCACCATATGGTCTATGAGGTGGTGGATAATTCCATCGATGAGGCGTTGGCCGGACACTGCGACGAGGTGTCGGTGCGCTTGAATGCCGACGGCTCGGTAACTGTTTCGGATAATGGGCGCGGCATACCGACCGAAATGCACCCTGAAGAGGGTATCTCGGCGGCGCAAGTCATTATGACGCAATTGCACGCCGGCGGTAAGTTTGACTCCAATAGCTATAAAGTCTCGGGCGGTCTGCACGGTGTCGGTATCTCTGTGGTCAATGCGTTGTCGGACTGGTTGGAATTGAGCATTCGCCGCGACGGCAAGCTGCATCAAATGCGCTTTGCGCATGGCGAGGCGGAGAAGGATTTGGAAGCCACCGGACATGCCGAGACGACGGGCACGGAGGTTACCTTCCACCCTTCGTCGGGCACTTTCACCATGACCGAATTTAATTTTGAGACGCTGGAACACCGCTTGCGCGAATTGGCGTTTTTGAACAGCGGTGTCGGTATTGTTTTGGAGGATAAACGCCATGCTGAACCGCGCCGCGTCGAATTGCGGTTCGATGGCGGTCTGGAAGCCTTTGCGCAATATCTTGACCGCAATAAGACGACGCTTATCGAGACCCCGATTGCACTCAAATCAGAGGCCGATGATATCGGCGTCGAATTGGCGCTGTGGTGGAATGACAGCTATCACGAGACGGTTTTGTGCTTCACCAATAATATCCCGCAGCGCGATGGCGGCACCCATTTGGCTGGTTTTCGCGGCGCCCTGACCCGCACGGTCAATAATTACGCCAATCAATCGGGGCTGGCGAAAAAAGAGAAAGTCTCGCTATCGGGCGATGATTGCCGCGAGGGGCTGACCGCGGTGTTGTCGGTGAAAGTGCCGGACCCGAAATTTTCCAGTCAAACCAAAGACAAGCTGGTGTCCTCTGAGGTGCGTCCGGTGGTCGAAAGCATTGTCAATGAGGTGTTGACCACATGGTTTGAAGAGCATCCAAACGAAGCCAAGATTATCATCAATAAAGTTATTGAGGCCGCGGCGGCGCGTGAAGCGGCGCGCAAAGCCCGCGAATTGACGCGGCGCAAAGGCGCGCTCGATGTTTCCAGCCTGCCGGGCAAGCTGGCCGATTGTCAGGAACGCGATGCCTCGCGCGCCGAGCTGTTTTTGGTTGAGGGCGACAGTGCCGGCGGCTCCGCCAAACAGGCGCGCAATCGCGCCAATCAGGCAGTGCTGCCCTTGCGCGGTAAAATCCTCAATGTCGAGCGCGCGCGGTTTGACAAAATGCTGTCCTCGAATGAAATCGGCACGCTGATAACGGCGCTCGGCACTGGCATTGGCCGCGAGGATTTCGATATCGAAAAACTGCGCTATCACAAAATTATCATCATGACCGATGCTGATGTTGACGGGGCGCATATTCGCACCTTGTTGTTGACATTTTTCTATCGGCAAATGCCGGAGATTATCGAGCGCGGGTATTTGTATATCGCGCAGCCGCCGCTTTATAAAATCCGCCGCCAAAGCGCTGAAACCTATCTCAAAGACGATGCGGCATTGGAGGATTATCTCATCGAGGCGGGCACCGGCGAGGCGGTGCTGACACTGGCGTCGGGCGAGCAGCGAAGCGGTGCTGACCTGGCAGAGATGCTGACACAGGCGCGGATGATTAAATCCATCCTCTCGGGCCTGCCGCCGAAATATCCGCAATTTATCATCGAGCAGACGGCGATTGCCGGTGCGCTGACGCCGGATATTTTGTCGAAAACCGAACTTGCCGGGCAGAGCGCGCAATATATTGCGGCGCGCCTCAATCGTATGGCCGATGAGGTGGAGCGCGGTTGGGAAGGTCTGCCATCGGGTGATGGCGGGCTGACTTTTGTGCGCGAATTGCGCGGTGTGCGCGAGGCTTTCAATATTGACGGGCCGCTGATTGCGTCGAAAGACGCGCGCGCCTTGGACCAGCTGGCCCCGGCCTTGCAAACTGTTTATCTGGACCCGGCCAAGCTGACGCTGAAAGAGCGCGATATCGCCATCAACACGCCGAGCGAATTGCTCAAAGCAGTGCTCGACCAAGGGCGCAACGGCGTCGCGCTGCAGCGTTATAAAGGTCTGGGCGAAATGAACCCCGAGCAACTATGGCAGACGACATTGGATAAAGATGCGCGTTCGCTTTTGCAGGTGCGGGTGCAGGATGTGGCCGAAAGCAACGACCTGTTCGAACAGCTGATGGGTGATGTGGTGGAGCCGCGGCGCAATTTCATCCAGCAAAACGCGCTGGATGTCGCCAATCTCGATATTTAGGCCAAGCCGGTTTTGGCACAGACGCTGATGCGCGACCCTGCCCCCAAAAAGCCACCTAAAAAGCCGGCGCAAAAACCGGTTCGCAAGCCGCTATCGGGGCTGCGCCGTCTCGCCTATTGGGGTTTGGTGCTGGCGCTTTGGGGCGGCATGGGGCTGGGCGTTTTGGTGTTTTATTACGCGCTCGATTTGCCCGACACGGATGATTTGTGGAAGCTCGGCAGTCAGTCCGAATTGTCCATTTACGCGCGCGATGAAGGGCTGGTAGCGCGGCGCGGACGGCGCGGCGGACAAACCATGCGCTATGAAGATTTCCCGCCACACCTTGTCGAGGCGGTGATTGCTATTGAAGACCGGCGGTTTTTTTCGCATTTCGGCCTCGACCCGCGCGGCCTGGTGCGGGCGTTTATGGTCAATTTGCGCGCCGGAGGTCTGGTGCAGGGCGGCTCGACGCTGACCCAGCAATTGGCCAAAAATGTTTTTCTGACGCCCGAGCGTAGCTTCAAGCGCAAAGTGCAAGAGCTATTGCTGGCGTTTTGGCTGGAAGCGCATTTTTCCAAACAGGATATTATGGCGCTTTATTTGAACCGCGTTTATTTCGGCAGCGGGGCATATGGGGTGCAAGCCGCGGCAGAGACTTATTTCAACCGGCCGGTGCAAAACCTTACCAAAGCCGAAGCGGCGATGCTGGCGGGTCTGTTGAAAGCGCCGTCGCGTTACGCCCCGACCCGCGACCCCGTCGCCGCCGCCAAACGCGCCCGCACCGTCATTTCAGCGATGCAGGCGGCGGGCTATCTAAGCGCCGAGGAAGCGGTGGCTTTGGGGGCGCAAGAAATTGTCATCACCAATCGGTCGACCGATGGGGCGCATTATGCCGTCGATTGGACGCTCGACCAATTACCCGATTTTGTCGGTCGCCCGCGCGCCGATCTCGATATTATGACGACGCTTGACCGGCCGATGCAATTGGCCGCCGAGCGCGCTATTACGCGGGTCTTGCAAGCCCAAGGCACGGCCCGCAAAGCCGGCCAAGCAGCGATGGTGGTGATGACGCCGGATGGTGCCATTCGCGCCATGGTTGGCGGGCGCGCTTATGGGCGCAGTCAGTTTAACCGCGCTGTGCAGGCGCGGCGTCAACCGGGTTCGGCGTTCAAACCGGTGGTCTATCTGGCGGCGGTGGAGGACGGGCTGAAAGCGGGCGATGCGTTTGACGATGCGCCGCTATCGATCGATGGCTGGTCGCCGAAAAATTATGACGGCACATATGCCGGCCAGGTGACGGCGGGCGAGGCGCTGGCGCGTTCGGTCAATTCGGTGGCGGTGCAGGTCAGCGAGCAAACCGGCCGCGATAAGGTCATCGATATGGCGCGCCGATTGGGGTTGAGCGGGCGCTTGCGCGCGCACCCGTCTTTGGCGTTAGGGGCTTTTGAGGTCAATCTCTTGCAGCTTACCGCGGCATACGCGCATTTCGCCAATGGCGGCAATCGGGTGGTGCCGCATATCATCCACGCGGTCATCAGCGCTTCGGGGCAAGTCTTATACGACCGCCTCGCGCCGACGCCTCTGCCGGTGGTCGCGCCGCAGCATGTCGGGGCGCTGAATGAAATGCTACGCGCGGTCATGACCACGGGCACCGGACGCGCCGCGCGCGTTGATGGGGTCGAGCTGGCGGGCAAGACCGGCACGTCGCAAAACTGGCGCGATGCTTGGTTTATCGGTTATTCGGGGGCTTTGGTGGTTGGCGTTTGGGTCGGCAATGATGATGGCGCGCCGATGAACCGGGTGACCGGCGGCGGTTTGCCGGCGCAAATCTTTGCCGAATTCATGCGCGAGCACAAACAACTCGCAGCCTCGGTGGCGCTGCCTGGCACCGACCTGCCGCGCCAAGGTGGCGGGCTTGGTGGATTGCTGCGCCGTCTGTTCGGTAATTAGACCGTCTCAGTCTTGAGCTAGCTTTGGGCTAATTCTGAGCTAATTCTGAGCTAATTTTTGCGCCAGTTCTTGAGCGAGTGTTTCGGGTGTCACCGCGTGATCGAAATGCGCCAAATAGCGATTATCGCCATCCATCAAATAGAAAAAGCTCGAATGGTCGACATTGTAATTGCCGTTTTCGTCTTCCTGCGGGCGGCGCGCTGCATAGATTTTATAGACCCGCTTCACCGCATCGATTTCCGCTTGCGTGCCGGTCAGGCCGATGAGGCGGGGGTGAAAATAAGCCAGATAATCGCGCATCACTGGCGGTGTGTCGCGCGCCGGATCGACCGAGATAAAGACCGGCTGCAAGGCTTGATAGGCATCCGACGCGCTGTCGCGCAAAATTTCCAGCGCCCCGCCTAATATATCCAGCGCCGTCGGGCAGACATCGGGGCAATAGGTGAAACCGAAATAAATCAGCATTGGGCGACCGGCAAAATCTTGGTCGGTTTTGCGCGCTCCGTTCTGGTCGGTGAGGGTGAAAGGCCCGCCAATCGCCGCCGTCAGGCGGGTTTCGGCCGCGCTATCGGGCGCGCCGCGCTGACCCAGCTCGAGCACCAGCAGCGTCAAAAGCGCGGCGATGCCGAGCGCGGCGATGGTTAGACTGGCCTTGATATTGCGGCTCATTTACGGTCTTTCTTTAAGCGGGTTTCGTCTCAAGCGCTATTGCCGTGTGGCTTGGGGCGCTTATATCTTGAAGCAGACAAACACGCAATATAAGGCGCTACGCTACAGCGGGGATTGATGAGCCAAGACCAAACCATAATGCGCGAAACAATATTCGATGCCACTGCCGCGCCCGCCGTGCGCTTGCGGGTGCAAACGGCGCTTCGCTGGATGGCCATTGCCGGCCAATCGGCAGCGGTCGGTCTGATTTATTTCGGTTTCGGCTTCGACCTGCCGCTGGGCGCGGTGCTGGTGATTATCGGTCTGGCGGTGATGTTGAATGTCGTATTAATGGCGACATTCCCCGGCAATCATATGCTGACGCAGCGCCAGACCGCGTTGTTTTTGACCTATGACATGGTGCAATTGGGTCTGCTGTTGTTTTTCACCGGCGGTCTGTTGAACCCGTTTTCGCTGCTGCTGCTGGCACCGGTAACGATTTCCGCCAGCTTGTTAAACGCGCGCACCACGGCTGTGCTGGTGTTTTTTGCCGGACTTATTGTGTCGCTGCTGGCGCTGTTTCACGCCCCCCTGCCATGGTTGGGTGTGCCGCCGCAAATCCCCGAATTGCTGCGCATCGGCATGTGGGCGGCGCTGCTTTTGGCGATGGTGTTTATCCCGGCCTATGTGTGGGGGGTAAGCCGCGAAGGCCGCCGCATGTCGGCAGCATTGACGGCGACGCGCTCGGTTTTGGCGCGCGAGCAACGCCTGTCGGCCTTGGATGGTCTGGCCGCCGCTGCGGCGCACCAGCTCGGCACGCCTTTGGGCACGATTGTGCTGGTCTCGGCCGAATTGGCGGCGCGCGATGATTTACCCGAGGGGTTGCGCGAGGATGTGGCGCTGATGCGCGAAGAGGCGCTGCGGTGCCGCGATATTCTGACCGAGCTGGTCAATGAGGAAAGCGATCCGGTGGTAGCGCGCACCAGCCTGCGCGGGCTGCTTGAAGAAGCGACGCTGGAAGCCGGCCTCCACAATAAAGAAATCTTAATCTCGTGCCGCCCCAATGGCCTGCTGGCGACCGGCGAGCCGCAGCTTATGCGCCAGCCCGAGTTGATTTACGGCATTGGTAATCTGATCGAAAACGCGGCCGAATTTGCCGGTGAGCGGGTTTATGTTGCGGCCACTTATTCGGCCCAGCAAGTGGTGTTGGAAGTGGCCGATGACGGGCCAGGTTTCGCCGCTGATATTATCACCCGTTTGGGCGAGCCTTATACCTCCTCGCGCAGCTCGCGTAATGTCAATGAAAATCAGGCACCCAGCGATGGCGAATTCGGCCTCGGCTTGGGCTTTTTTATCGCCCGCACATTATTGCAGCGTGGCGGCGCACGGGTGACGGCGCGCAATTTGAAAACCACTGAGCTGATTGACGGGGCGATGCCGGGGGGCGCGTGTGTGCGTATCGAATGGCCACGCGACCGGTTGGAAGCCTGAGCTGTGATGGCTGGCGATGGTTGAAACCAAAACCGCCCACCCTATATCAACGTACAGGTAGCGGGTGATTTATCGCCCTGACAGTAATTTTAGCAGTGGCGCAAATAATGGCTGAAGTGATGACCGAAAACAGCAATGCCCATGAGGGTGCCAATTTATTGATCGTCGATGACGACCAGCCATGGCTGACGCGGCTCGGTCGCGCCATGGAAAGCCGCGGCTATGTGGTGCATGGTGCCGCTTCGGTGAGCGAAGGTATCAAGCTCGGTAAATCGGTAAAACCGGCATACGCGGTGGTGGATATGCGCCTCGAAGACGGCAATGGCCTTGATGTGGTGGAAAATCTGCGCGCTGAAAACCCGCACGCGCGCATTATTATGCTGACCGGCTATGGCAATATCGCCACGGCGGTCGAAGCCGTGAAACGCGGCGCGGTGGATTATCTGGCCAAACCGGCCGATGCCGATGAGATTCACGCCGCTTTGGTAGCCGCGCCCGATGGCCGCGCCACGCCGCCGGAAAATCCAATGTCGGCCGACCGCGTGCGATGGGAGCATATCCAGCGTGTGTTTGAGTTGTGCGACCGCAATGTGTCGGAAACGGCGCGACGTTTGAATATGCATCGACGCACGCTGCAGCGTATTTTGGCCAAGCGCGCGCCGCGATAATCCGCCTTAATTTTCTCGCTTATCCTTATGCTTATCCTTGCGCCTTCATCTGGCGCGCCCAGCGAAACCCACCAATTCGCGCCATGCGCCGTAACAGCAGATTGCGCCGCGCCGCCGCCAGTTTTTGCGGGCCATTATCGCGGATAATTTCCGCGCCATAAGAGTCGGCAAATATCAGGCCGGTCTCTTCGGGCAGTTTTTCGGTCGGGAAATCGGGCGCCACGGCGAAATAAAAACGGTCGCAATAGGGCAGATAATCGGGCCATTTATCATCGGCCTGAAAATCCGCCAGACCGCTTTTAATCTCGATAATCCAAATTTCACCTTTATCGGTCAGGGCCATTAAATCGGCGCGGCGGTGATTGGGCAGCACCAGTTCGGGCAGGCAGGCAATATTGAATTGCGTCAAAAGCCGCGTCACGCCGCGCTGAATGGCCAGTGCCGCCGCCGATTGCCGTCCGTCCTGCGTGCTATCTTGCAGGCCCGCCTCATGGGCAAAATCGGCCGCTGATAGACCATCGGCGCTCGTTTTGTCTGCCATTTGTCTCGACTTTCCTCTAAAGGCTCCAACGCCCCCCAAAAAACGCCTCAACCCCACCGCAAGATGCGTCATTTTGCAAGAGAAATTGGCTAAATTTCACTTGTTTTGGCGGCTGTTTAGTGGGATGGTCGCCCGATAATTCGGTAGGTTTATGCCGACTTCAGCAAGGCTTCGGGAGGGTCCCATGGTAGAAAAATTAGAAACGCTAGTATTCCGATTTCGCGGACTGATTTTGGCAGTATTTGCCGCTTTCACCCTGTATAGCGGCTATTATGCCTTCCAACTGAAAATGACTGCTGGCTTTGAAAAGCAATTGCCGGCCGGCCATGAATACATCCAAACTTTTCAGGAATATCGCGACCGCCTATTCGGCTCGAACCGCATCATTGTGGTTTTGAAAATGCGCGAAGGGCAGATTTGGAACAAAGATTTCTTCGGCGAATATAAAGAACTGACCGATGCACTGTTCTATATGCCGGGCGTTGCGCGTCATACGCTGACCTCCCTTTGGACGCCCAATTCGCGCTATTTTGAGATTACCGAAGACGGCTTTGTCGCCGATGATGTGATCCCGGGCACCATCACGCTGGACAATATTGACAGCGATTGCGTGTCGCGCCTCAAAACCGCCAGCCTCGCCACCAATTGCGAGCCGGCATTGCAAATTATTGAAAACAATGTGGTGCGCGGCGGCTTTGTCGGACGCCTTGTCGCCAATGATTTCTCGGCCGCCATGGTGCGCGCAGAATTGCTCGATTACGATGTCAAAACCGGCGAGCGACTGGATTATTTCGACCTTGCCGAAAAGCTGGAAAGCGAAATTCGCGATAAGTTTGAAAGCGATAAATATGAAGTGCAGATTATCGGCTTTGCCAAGCTGATCGGTGATATTGCCGATGGCGCCGGCACAGTGGTGCAGTTCTTTATCATTGCCTTCTTGCTGACCATTATGTCGGTTTACGTTTATGCGCGGTCGGCCATTCTCACCTTCTTGCCGCTCTTTTGCTCGCTGACTTCGCTGGTTTGGCAATTCGGTATTTTGAATATTCTCGGCTATGGCCTCGACCCGCTGGCCATTTTGGTGCCGTTCTTGGTCTTTGCCATTGGCGTCAGCCACGGCGTGCAGCAAATCAATCTGATTACGGCGGAAATTTCGTCGGGCAAAAGCGCTGATGAAGCAGCGCGCTCGAGCTTCCGTGGTCTGCTGATCCCGGGCTCGATGGCCTTGGTTACCGACCTTGTTGGTTTCGGCACACTGGTGCTCATCCCGATTCAGATGATTCAAGAATTGGCCATCACCGCATCGATTGGTGTGGCGTTGAAAATCCTCACCAACCTTGTCATGCTGCCGGTTCTGGCAAGCTACTTTAGAGTTGATGATGGTTTTGTGTCGCGCATAGCCAAAGCCCGCGAGGGGCGTGTGCGCTTGATGCAGAAACTGGGCAATATCGCCAATCCGCGCGCCGCTATCGGGGTTGTTGTGGTGGCGGTTATTTTGTTCATCGCGGCGTTTATTCAAAGCCAAAACCGCCATGTCGGCGCGCTGCATGCCGGTTCGCCCGAGCTTCGCAAAGAAGCGCGTTACAACGAAGATAGCCGTCAGATTGCCGAGAAATTTGCCCTCGGCCTCAATCTGTTGACGGTGATTGTCGAGACGCCGCGCGAAGCGTGCATCAACTATCCGTATATGAAATATCTCAATGAATTCTCATGGTATTTGCGCAATGTCGATGGCGTATCGCTGGTCTTGTCACTGCCTTATGTGACGCGCCAGTCAAGCGCCGGCTTTAATGAGGGCAATCTGAAATGGCAGGCGCTGCCGCGCAATAAATACGCGCTGGTGCAGTCCTCCTCACCGATTGCCGCCTCCACAGGCCTGTTGAACGAGGAGTGTACTTTGCTGACGCAGCTGGTCTTCCTCGAGGATGCAAAAGCGACGACCATTAAAGGCGTCACCAATGCGATTAAAGAGTTCCGTGAGAAACAACCGGCGCCGATTGCCGACCTCATGGTCGTTACCGACCCGCCAATGCGCGACCCCGGCAATATCAATCTCGGCATCCGCACCGATGTGGTCGATGACGGCATCTCACCGGCATTGGCGATAACTTATGATGTTGAAAACGACTCGCCGGAAACCCTGTTGGCTGAATTGCGCGCCCAAGGCGTGAAGATCGACAAGCACGAAGTGGTGCCGGTCTCCATCCGCTTGGCCTCGGGCAATATGGGTGTGCAGGCTGCGGTCAATGAGGAGATCGAGGTCTCTGAATTGCCTATGATGATATATGTCTATATGACGATTATCGCCTTGGTGCTGTTCACCTATCGCGACTTCCGCGCCACTGTGGCGTGCTGTGTGCCGCTGACGCTGGCGACCTTTATGGGCTATTGGTTCATGGAGTTGCTGGAAATCGGCCTCACTGTGGCGACTTTGCCGGTGATGGTGTTGGCGGTCGGACTGGGTGTCGACTATGCGTTTTATATTTACAACCGCATTCAATTCCACCTCTCGGCCGGCCTTGATGTGACGGCGAGCTTTAAGCAGACGCTGAACGAGACCGGCATGGCGGTGGTGTTTACCGCCCTGACGCTGGCCGTGGGTGTGTCCACTTGGGCTTTCTCGGCACTCAAATTCCAAGCCGATATGGGGCTGCTGCTGACCTTCATGTTCATGATCAATATGATTATGGCGGTCACTGTGCTGCCGGCTCTGGCGGTGGTCATGGAGATGCTGCTGCCGCGTAAAACGCCGCCGAAAGCACCGAGCGGCGCTCTGGCTCACTAAGCTAAGCGAGACAAAAAAACAGCCCCGGCGAAATATCGCCGGGGTTTTTTTATGGCTTTATGTGCTGCGAAAAGGGCGGCAGGTTTTAGATAAGCTTAAGGCAGCTGGTGGCCCAGCAGCGCCGCTAAATCGGCAATCGCTTGCTCCGCATTCAGCACTTTCACCGTGCCCATACCGAGCGCCCGCGCCGGTTTCAGATTAACACCCAAATCATCGAGAAAAACGCAATCGGCCGGCGCGATGGCCAAGCGCGAGCAGGCCAGCTCATAGATTGCCGGGTCGGGTTTTCTCACCCCCTCGACCGAACTTTCAATGACCATTTCAAAACGCTGCATCACCTCGGCCACTTGCGCCGCTTTATCGGCGCTGCGCGCCATGCCGGGGTTGGCCCCGGCGGTCTGGTCGCTGGTGGTTTTGACATTATTGGTGATACACGCAAGGCGATAATCGCGCCCTTTCAACCCGTCCAGCACGGCGACCATTTCGGGGCGAATATCACCCGCCAACAGCGCCAGCACATCGGCACCCGCCACATCGTGACCGGCCGCTACAGCTTCTTTGCGAAACGCCGTATCGAAAGCGGCGGCGTCGATATCGCTGCGCTCAAACCGCGCCCAAGCATTGGTGTCGGGATTGGTGGCATTAATCGTGCGGATAAAATTTTCAGGCAGATTATGCGCCGCCTCGTAACGGTTAAACGCTTCAAACGGGCTGGAGGTAATGACCCCGCCAAAATCCCAAATCACCGCTTTATAGGCCATACCGGCGCTCCTCCCTCAAAGCGCGAGACTTGCCGCGCTGACATAACATGCTAGTCTGAAAACAGGTTCAAAACAGGCATAAAACCGCGAAGAACATAACAAGCGAGGGCGCAAATGCAATCATCATTCAAAGGCCGATTGGAAGCCTTAAACGCGCAATTGACGCAACGCTGGAGCTTGACGCTGAGCTTGCTCGCCGTAATCGTCTGTATGCTGGGCTTCCAATGGCTGAAAACCCGTCTGGGCACGGCCATGCTGGACGAGGTAGCGGGTTATGACCGCCTGCTCTTGGACGAGATAATGCTGGGCTATGGTGCCTCCGGTCGGGTGCTGCATCTGCGCTTCACTTTGGCGCTCGATATGGTGTTCCCGCTGGCCTATGGCGCTTTTTTCGGCGGGCTTTTGGTGCTGGCGACGCGCGGCAATTTTGCGCCGCGCTACGATGCGACCCTGCTAATGCCGGTCATCGCTGTGATGGTGCTGGATTATAGCGAGAATGTGCAATTGGCGTTTTTGCTGGCCCAATATCCCGACCTCACCGAGGCGCAAATCAACGCCGCCTCGGCCACCACGCAAGCCAAAATCTGGGCGATTTGGTTTTATCTCTATTGGCTGGCCGGTATGGCGGTGTGGAAATCGGCACGCCGTTTCGCGCGCACGCCATAGCCGCGCCAAAACCGGCGATTGGTTATCGCTCACCGCAACTATTTATTGTTGTTATTTATTGTCGTTATTTATTGCCGCCATTTGCCGCCGCATTTCTCTTTGGCCGCGCAGAGTGATGGGCAGCTGCGCCAGCATGAAAGCGCCGGTCGCCGGGGCCATAATTAACACGCGAAAGCTCACCCAATCATCATCGCTAAGCGCGCGCCACGCCACCTCATTGGCCACTGTGGCGGCGAGGAAAAACAAACCCCAACGCAAAGACAGGCTCTTCCAAACCGCATCGGGCAGGTCGAACTGGGCGCGGAAAAAAACTTTCATCATCGCTTTGTCGCGCAAGCGGCCGATAAGCAGGACGGCGGCGAAAGCGCCGGAAAACAGACTGGGCTGGATTTTGATATAGGTTTTTTCTTCCGCCAAGATGGCTGCCAGTGTCAAAAGGGCGGCGATGGAAGTGGCGAAAATGGCAAAGCGCGCCAGACGCTTTTCCAAGGCCCAAGTGACCGCGACCAAAATCGCCGAGGCGACAATCGCCGCCACCGCGGCGGCGTATAAGCCAAAGGCCTGATTGACCAGAAAAAACGCAGCCAGCGGCGCGATTTCGCTGAACATTGACAGTAAGCGAATTTTCGGGCGCGGCGGGTCGTTACCGTCGCTCTGTGATGCGGTGGGCTCCATGCATTATATACGCGGTCCAGCCGCTTTGGATGTTTTATCCGTCGGTGACCAAATCGTCTTTCAAATAACGTCCGGCCATAAAATAGTGATAGCCGGCCCAAATATTGACCAGCGAACAGATGAGCAGGGCGTAGCGCAGCGATTCTGTTCCATAGTCAGCCGCCAGCACGTCGGAGAGAACGCCGACCGCTTGCGGCCCGAAACCCAGACCGATGAAATTGATGATGAACAGCAAGATACCGGCCGCGACGGCGCGCATCCGCAAGGCGGAAATACCCTGCGTTTGGCTGAACGTCGTGGCCTGATAGAAATTACCCAAAAGCACCGGAATAATCATCGCCAGCAAGGCCAGGCTCGACTCGGTGGCAAAATAAACCAGCAAGTTGAAAGGCGTCGCGACCAGCAGCGCAATGGCCGTGGTCCAGAGATACCATTTCGGGTCTTTGGCGCCGAATTTATCGGCCAGATAGCCGCCGCCGGCAATGCCGATACCGCCAGCCACGCCCAGAATGAGGCCGAACCAAGTGCCTATCTCGCCCGTCCCCATACCGAAAGAGCGGATGAGGAAAGCCGGTGCCCAGGTGATAAAGCCATAGCCGACAAAAGCCGTCAGCGCCGCCGCAAAGGACATATGGCGAAAGGATTTTTTCCGCCACAAATAGCTCAGCGTCTCGCTGACGCTTGGTTGCTCGCCGCTATCGACGCGGCCTTCCGCCATGCCACGCGGCGGCTCGGCCAGCGTAAAGCGCACCACCAGCGCCAGAATAATGCCCGGTATGCCGACCACGAAAAACGCGACGCGCCAGCCGAAAAACTCGTTAATCCAGCCGCCTGCAAACAGGCCGAACATAATGCCGAAAGGAATGCCCAGCGAGTAAATACCCAAAGCCGTGGCGCGCTGCTCGGCCGGGAAATAATCGGCAATCATCGAATGCGCCGGTGGCGAGCAGCCCGCTTCGCCAACCCCGACGCCGATACGCGCCACCAAAAGATGCCAGAAATTTTGCGCCATACCCGACAAGGCAGTGAAAAAGCTCCAAATGCCCAGCGCCAAGGCGATGAGATTGCGGCGATTGGAGCGGTCGGCATAACGCGCGATGGGAATGCCCAAAGTGGCGTAAAACATGGCAAAAGCAAAGCCAGTCAACATGCCCATAGCGGTGTCGGACAGGCCGAGATCGGCTTTTACCGGCTCCAATAGGATTGATAGAATTTGTCGGTCGATAAAATTAAATGTGTAAACAACGACCAAAATGCCCAGCGCGTAATGGCGCGCATTGTAAATTTTACCGCTTGTAGCGTCGGCTGATGACATGAAATCCCTCCCAGAACGAGCCGCAAGAGTATCAAAACCGCTTCAAATGAAAAGGGGAAATTCACGTCCTCATAACGCCTTCATACTTGCAACTGCCCACGCCCACACTAAACTCTTGCTTCAAATAGGAGGCTCTTATGAACACTCAACAAGACCGCGAATTCGACATTATTGTTTATGGCGCCAGTGGCTTTACCGGCCGTTTGGTGGCCGAATATATGCAGCACCAATACGGCCGCAGCGTCAATTGGGCGATGGCCGGGCGCAGCGCAGATAAACTCGCCGCCGTGCGAGATGAAATGGGCGTCGATGCGGCGACCCCTCTGATTGCTGCCAATGCCGATAATGCCGATGATATGGCTGCCATGGCGGCGCGCACCAAAGTGATGATTACAACCGTTGGCCCTTACCAGCTTTACGGCACAGCGCTGGTCGCGGCCTGTGTCGAAGCGGGCACGGATTATGTCGATTTGTCGGGCGAGCCGGGTTGGATGCACGAGATGATCGGCGCCTATGATGCGGCGGCCAAAACCTCGGGCGCGCGCATTGTGCATTCATGCGGTTATGATTCTATCCCTTTTGACCTTGGTGTGTATTTTCTGCAGCAAGCCGCGCAAGAGCGTTTCGGTCAGCCGTGCCAGCAGGTGCACGGGCGTGTGCGCGCCATGAATGGCGAACTTTCCGGCGGCACGGCGGCGTCACTGGGAGCCACCATGGCGGCGGTGGCGAAAAACCCCGAACTCATAAATGTGCTGACCAACCCGTTCTCTTTGGCCAATGGTTTTCAAGGCCCCGAACAACCGGCCGATAACGCGCCTTATGAAGACGCGGCGACCGGCCAATGGGTCGCGCCGTTCATTATGGCCACCATCAACACCAAAAATGTGCACCGCTCCAATGCGCTTTTGGGCCACGCTTATGGCGCGGATTTTTTATACGACGAAATGATGCTGTGCGGCGGCGGTGACGACGGCAAAGCCATGGCCGAAACCGTGGCCGGTGCTGATATGTTTGCCGGTGGTGATGTGCCAAAGCCCGGCGAAGGGCCGTCTAAGGAAAGCCGCGAAGCCGGTTTTTACGACAATCTGTTTATCGGCATCACGGCGGATGGCCAACGCATCGAAGCCGCTTCGGGCGGCGATATGGATCCGGGCTATGGCTCGACCTCCAAAATGTTGGCCGAGAGCGCCATGTGCCTATTGCACGATTGCGACGATGTGGGCGGCGGGGTTTATACGCCGGCACCGGCCATGGGCGCGAGGCTCATCAAGCGTCTATGCGATAATGCGGGGCTGTATTTCCGCCTCGAAAACTAAAGCGGGGGACGCTATGCCTTTGTCGAAATATATCGATCCGGAACTGGCCTCCGGGCTCGACGCCATGCAGCAATTGGTGGGTGGCAATGATGTGACGCAAGACCTCGGCGCGGCGCGGCTCGCGGCCAATGCGCGCGATGAGAACCTGTTGGCCAATTTGCAATTACCCGACACCATTTCACAAAGCGTCGAAACAGCGGTGTCGGCCAATGGGCATGCGATTGATATGCGTGTCATGCAGCCCAAAGCGGATGGCAAAAAGCCGCTTTTTTATTGGGTGCATGGTGGTGGTTATATTTTGGGCCAAGCCAAACAGGGCGATATGTTTTGCGCGCGTGCCGCCGCGCAAGGCTGCTATGCGGCCTCGGTCGAATATCGGCTGGCGCCGGAAACCCCTTATCCCGGCCCGCTCGAGGATTGCTATGAGGGGCTGAAATATCTGATTGATAATGCCGATGCGCTGGGCATTGATGAAACCCGCGTGGTGATTGGCGGGGTCAGTGCGGGTGGCGGTCTGTGCGCCGGTCTGGCATTGCTCATCCGCGATCGTGGTCTGTGTCGCCCGCTCGGCCAATTGCTGATTTATCCGATGATCGACGACACCAATATCGCGCCGGCTTCCGATACGCTGCCCGATACGCTGGTCTGGTCGCGGCGCTATAATCAGTTCGGCTGGCAGGCTTATTTGGGCGATTTATTCGGCAGCGATGCGGTGCCGATTTACGCCGCTCCGGCGCGGGCTGAGGATTTGTCGGGTCTGCCGCCGACCTATATGCCGGTCGGTGACCTCGATTTATTCCTCGATGAAAATATCGCTTATGCGCGCAAGCTGACGCAAGCTGGCGTGCCGACGCATTTTCATATCGTGCCCGGCGCGTTTCACGGCTTTAACGGCTTTGTGCCCGATGCTGCGGTTTCGAAGGCGATCAATGCAGAAATTTTTGCCGCTTTGGCGAAATTTCTCGCCGAAGCTCAATAAGGCACTGAATAGGTTTTAATGGCGGGTTTTAATGACAAGATTTAGTGACAGGCTTTAGTGACAGGCTTTGCCGTATTTTTTAAGACGCCAGTAATTATACGGCAGCGGGGTCACAAAACCCGCCGCCCACATAAGCGGCAGCACGCTGAGGGTCAGTTTGGCCCCGCCGGTCACCCAATAATCGACCAAATTCATCGCCGCCTCCATCGATATCATAGAGATGAGCGACATGCCGATGGCGGTCTGGAAAGCCGCTTTCAGCGCCATTTGCCGCGCCAATATCACGGTCTCCAGCATGATGGAGGTGAGGAGGCCGTTGATAATCGCCAAGCTCATAATGGCCAGTACCGGCCAGGCAATGCCGGTCAGTTGGAAAAACAAAATGGTTCCCATATCGCCGATCGAGCAGCCGATAAGACACCACATTGTATTGTAGGACGCGCTACGCCAAGTAGGGCGGCAGCGCCAGTGGAAATCGGCATTGAGGGTTGTTTGTGTCATGCCCGCAGTCTAGCACCCGGGCCGTTATTTTAAAAAGCCGTTTCGGCAAGGGTGAAACATGCGGCAAACCTTTGCTCTTTTTACCCGCATTTTTCATATGGCGGGCCGGGGGTTAGAGCGCGGCAATCTGCTTTTCGGTCTCTTGCCAAAGCCGCGCCGCGATGTCTTCATCGATGGCCCACGGGCGCACGCCGTTGAAATCGGCGCTATCGGCCGGCAATTGCTCGGCGATATTGCAATCATTGAGATACAGCCCGCCCAGCCCGTCAAGTTTGGGGGAGGTCGCCGCAAACAGCGTGGTGCCGGCCCCTTGCGCCGGGGTTTTGAAACCGGCCGCGGCCAGTTCCGACGGTGAGCCATCATCATTGGTCCAGCCCAGCGCGACCATTTCTTCGTTCGGCAAATGGCGCTGCAGCGGCGTAAAAATACCCCCCGGATGCACTGAAAAAGCGCGAATGCCTTTATCCTTGCCGCGCTTGTCCAGCTCCACCGCTTGCAAGGCCTTGGCGGTTTTCGACTGGCCATAGCTCCCCCATTTATCGTAATCGCGGGTCTCGAAATGCATATCATCAAAATCGATGCCGGCAATGCGGTGACCGACAGAGGAGAGCAGCACAACCCGTGCCCCTTGCGCTTTTTCGAGCGCGCCCATGAGTTTTTTGACCAGGGTGAAATGGCCGAAATGATTGACGCCGAGCTGGCTTTCAAAACCCTGCGCGGTCTTGGCAAACGGGCAGGCCATGATGCCGGCATTGCCGATAAGTAGGTCGAGCTTGGCGTGGTGGCCGAGAAAATCATCGGCAAAGCTTTCGACCGAGCGCAAATCACCGAGGTCCAAGACGCCGATATGCGCCGCCGGCACAATGCCGTCGAGTGCTTTTTTGGCTTCGTCGGGACGCCGCGCCGGCACATGCACATGCGCGCCGGCTTTCACCAAAGCGCGCGTCGTTTCCAGCCCGATGCCGGAATAGCCGCCGGTTACCAAAGCCGTTTTGCCGCTCAAATCAATGCCGCTCAGAATTTCATCGGGCTCAGGCCGCGCGCCCATGCCGGTGTCAATCGGGTGCTGATCTTTTGAAATGCTCATTTTTTTTCTCTCCTTAGAATGGGATTTATCAAAGCAAATGGCCGTCCGACGAGCAAGCGGCAAAAGCCGACCGGCAAACTGGACACAAGGGGATACGCCGCTTAGTCTTGCTGCAAAATACAATGTCAATTTTCGGGGGAGCAAATCATGCGCGATTATATTGAAATGAGCCGTTCGGTTGCGGGCAAAAAAGCCATTGTCACCGGCGCGGCCAGCGGCATGGGGCGGGCCACGGCGCATTTGCTGGCGCGCGAGGGCGCGCATGTGGCGGTCACGGATTTGGACCAGACGGCGTGTGATAAAATCGTCGGTGAAATCGAAGCGGCCGGTTTCACCACCGCGAAAGCCTATGCCATGGATATGAGCGACAATGCCGCCATCGCATCGGTCGCCAAGACCATAATCGATGATTTCGGCGGTCTTGATATTGTTATCAATAATGCAGGTCTGGCTCTGCCCTCGCCGATCGATGGCGATGATTATGCGGGCAATTGGGACAAAAGTCTGACCGTGATGCTGGAAGGCCCGCAAGTTTTAATCCGCGAAACGCTGGGCGCGCTGCGCGGTTCCAAGACGCCGCGCATCGTCAATATCGCCTCGACGGAAGGGCTTGGCGGCAGCGCCGGTAATTCGCCCTATACGGCGGCCAAGCACGGCATTATCGGCCTCACCAAAGGTCTGGCCATCGAGCTTGGCAAAGAGGGCATCACCGTCAATGCGGTGTGTCCGGGGCCTATCCACACCGGTATTACCGAGCTTATTCCAGACGACCACAAAGCCACTTTCGCGCATCGGCGCACGGCGCTCAGGCGCTATGGCGAGCCGGAAGAGGTGGCGCATATCACCTTGTCTTTGTGCTTGCCTGCGGCCAGCTATATAACCGGCGTCGCCATTCCGGTCGATGGCGGCATGCGCGCGCGCAATAATTAAACCGCGCGCCGCGCTTTTCGGCTAAAAGGCTTTTTGCCAGCCCAGCGTTACCGTCTCTTGGCGCTGCATTTGTACGCCCTGGACGTCTTGATGAACCGGCATAACCAGTTCCAGTGCCAGACGATGGTCGCGCAAGACGCCGCTTTGGCTGATGAGGTTAATGCCCAAAGACAAATTGACATAAGTGCCGCCGCTGGAGCGGCTTTGCGCCGTCGGCACGGGTAAGGTGATGAGCATGTCTTGGCCGTCCAATTGGCCCTGATGGCTCGCATCAAGGCGCAATGAGGCGCTGGCATAGGAGGTGAGGTTTTTCATCGCCCAGCCCTGCAGTTCAAATTTATCACCAAGGCGATAATTTTCATCATTATCATCAAGCCGCAGCGTTGCATTAGCTTGCCCGCCAATGCGCCAGCCGCGCCAATCACCATTATAGGTCAATGACGGTTTCAGCTCATATGAGCCCGAACCCAATTGCATCGGATAGGGCAGGCGTTTATCCATCGTCGCCGCCCCGCAGCCCATCGGCACCATCGGGCGGCCGGTTTTATCCAGCGCCCCGGTCGGCAGGGACAAAGCAAGCCCACTATGCCATTGCCCATTGGCCGTTTCGCCGCCGCGAAACAGCGCGCCGATAATCGTGTCGCCCGTGCCGGCGCTTTTGCTGGTAAAAGACGACATGCACGGCGTCTCGCCCATCATGCCCTGATAGCTTTGCAAAACCATTTCATTATCCATCTGCATCACCATGGCGAGCAGGGTGACGCTATTGCTTGGCGCATACATGGCGCCCAACATAGTCATCTGCATATCCATTTTTTGCGGCACCACGCGCAATGTCATGGGCGCGCCATGCTGATTGGGTTCGGCCAGCACCTGCGCATCGCTCAACTCGTTTGTGCCTTTCAAATTACCCGCCATGCGCATGCTGATGTGCCGCACAGAAACCATAAATTCGCCGGCTTTATGCATATGGTCGCCCATCACCATAATCGGCGCATGGCCTTCCGGTGCGGCGGGGTTTGGGTGGTTGCTGTCGGCATGGCCGGTTTGCGGGGCGGCGGCGAGCGCCAAGATTAATGCGGCTCTCATGGCCGTTGGTTTTCGCGTCATCAGACTGACCTTTCAAGATAAATGTTTTTAGAAAAGCAGTCGGCTTGGCGGCCCCCTTGGAACGGCATTTGTGTCTGATCGCAGCGCAAGCATGTCTGGCTGCTTGTGGTATTTTCCGGCCGATATTGCCGCCTTATGAGACCCCGCAATGGCCGCCACTGGTAGGGCGAAACCGGCCATGGGGCAACATTCCGGATCATTGGCGGCCTTTTCCGCCGTTTCGCTTTCGACATAAAGCGCCGAGATGGCGCCATCTTTGCATATGATATGGACATCACCAATTGTGTGACAGGCGCTGGCGGCAGCGCCGGATAAAAGCAAAAAAGCGGCAGAAATCAGGTGCAGGAAACGCATGGCGGCTTACTAGCCGAAACGCCGCGCTTTGGCAAGCAAAACCCCATATTTTCTTATTACACCTAAATATATTGTAGTTTAATTTATTATGCAAAAAAATATGGCAAATAGCTTTGCATGGACACGCGTTTGCGATATAAACCGCCTGTTATGGAAAGGATAGCCTGATGAGCAATGCGCCGAGCGAAGAAAAAGTGCTGAGTGTCACTCATTATACTGATCGCTTGTTCAAATTCACCTGCACGCGGCCGCAAAGTTTCCGCTTTCGGTCGGGCGAGTTCATTATGATTGGCCTGCCGCAAGAAAACGGCAAACCATTATTGCGCGCTTATAGTGTCGCCAGCCCCAATTGGGACGACACGCTGGAGTTTTATTCCATCAAAGTGGCCGACGGCCCGCTCACCTCAAAGCTGCAAAAAATCACCGAAGGCGATCACGTGCTGCTGGCCAAAAAACCGGTCGGCACATTGGTGCTGGATGCGCTCAAGCCCGGCAAGCGGCTTTATATGTTCTCGACCGGCACCGGCTTTGCGCCATTTGCCAGCCTTATTCGCGACCCCGAAACTTACGAGAAATTCGATGAGGTGATTGTCACCCATACATGCCGCGAAGTGGCCGAGCTGGCATATAGCCGCGAGACGGTGGACGGGTTTTTGAACGATCCAGATATCGGCGCGCTGGGCCAAGGCAAGCTGAAGCTTTACCAGAGCTGCACGCGCCAGGCTTTCGACCATGAAGGGCGCATCACCGACCTCATTCGCTCCGGTCAATTATTCGAGGGTTTGGGCGTGCCCAAGCTCGACCCGGCGACCGACCGCGCGATGATTTGCGGCTCGATTGAGATGACAAAAGAACTGAAAGGGCTGATGGAAGAACACGGCCTGCGCGAAGGGGCCAATTCCGACCCCGCCGATTTCGTTATCGAACGCGCTTTTGTCGATTAAGCCGAGCCGGTTTTAAGACCCCCCAAATCCAAATCGACGAAGCGCCCGCCTTCATTGGCCAGCCTCACCAGCGTTTTGGCGGGCTTGATGGCCTGATTTTCTGCCGCCAGTTTTTGCATGGTGGCGAGAATATCTGCCGCCCCGACAAGGTCGCCATAAAACATCGGCCCGCCGGTATCGCCCGGCCAACCATAGCCGAAAGACCAGATGACATCGATATCGCTGGGGCGTTGGGCTTTGTTTTCTTCAAGGATAACCAGCGCTTCATTGACCATAGGGTGCAGGCAGCGCGCCAGAATATCGTCTTCCGACATACCCGAAGCGCCGGCCGCCACACCGGTGACATCGGCGATTATTTCCTCTGTAACCCGGCTCGGGCTGCGCTGGCGGTTGTCGTCATAATCATAATAACCGGCAGCGGTTTTCTGGCCGCGGCGGTCCATCTCGCATAGGCGGTCGCGTATCGGGTTGCCGGTCGTAGCGCCTTTTTTCCAACCAATATCCAGCCCCGCCAAATCCGACATTTGGAACGGCCCCATTTTGAAACCGAAAGCGTTGAACGCATTATCGACATCCCACGGCAGCACGCCCTGATTGACCAGCGCTTGCGCCTCGCGCTGGCGCGCCGCCAATATACGATTGCCGACAAAACCCGGGCACACGCCGACCAGTGTCGCGACTTTGCCTATGGTCACGGCCAGCGCCATGGAGGTGGAGACGACATCATCGGCGGTTTCATCAGCGCGGACGATTTCCAACAGCTTCATGACATTGGCGGGGGAGAAGAAATGCAAGCCGATAACGTCTTGCGGGCGGGCGGTCACGGCGGCAATCTCGTCAATATTCAACGCCGATGTATTGGTCGCCAAAATGGCCCCCGGTTTGCAAATCTTGTCGAGATTGGAAAATATCTGCTTTTTGAGGTCCATATCCTCAAACACCGCTTCGATGACCAGATCGCAATCGGCCAGTTTTTCCATCTCCAAAACGCCGGTGATGCGGCCCATGCGCGCCTCGACGTCCTCTTGCGGAAAACGCCCACGATCGGCCGAACGCTGATAATTTCCGCGCACCACGCCGAGGCCGCGGGTCAGCGCGTCTTCTTTGGTCTCAACAATAGTGACGGCGATACCGGCCGTCGCGAAATTCATCGCAATGCCGCCACCCATTGTGCCGGCCCCGATAATGCCGACGCTCTCTATCGGACGCAGCGGCGCATCTCCGCCCAGGCCGTCAATCAGCCGCGCCGTTTGCGTCGCCTCATTCATATAATCTGCTGCATTGCTCATCATGCTCTCCCTCAAAAGCCGGCGGTTTATCTGGCCCATATTGTGTCGTTTATTGAAACCCGCTTCAAGGCCAAAGCGTCGCCCCTAGGCGCTGCGGCTGAAATCGCGTAAGACGGGCGCATGTCGGGCCTTTACACCAAAAAAGCCGCTGCCGCCTATGCGCAACAGCGCCGCGCCGACCCCGAGGTCACCGCGCTGCTGGCCGCCGCGATAGGCTTGGGAGCCGATGGCATATATCTCGATATTGGCTGCGGCAGCGGCAATTATACGCGCGCCTTGGCTGAGAAAGGCGGCGGCTGGCACGGGCTAGACGCTTCTGAAGCCATGCTTGGCGAAGCGCAGAATTACCCGTCAGGGGTTTCATGGCAGGTTGGTGTCGCCGAAACCCTGCCTTATGGCGAGGCCTATTTTGACGGCGCGGTCAGCGTGTTGGCGGCGCATCATTTCACCGATTTGATCATTGCCATGCGCGAAGCGGCACGGGTTTTAAAGCCCGATAGCGGGCTGGCGGTGTTCGCCGCAACGCGCGAGCAGGCGCAAGCCTTTTGTCTGAAAGATTATTTCCCCACCATGATTGCCCGCGACGCCCAAAACCTGCCGCCGCACGCCGTTTATGCAACAGCGCTGCAACAAGCCGGCTTTCAAAATATCAGCGCGTCGCCTTTTACCGTCAACGCCGCGACGCAAGACCGGTTCTTCTATAAAGGCGCTGCCGACCCGTCTTTTTATCTGGCGGCGGATTACCGCGCCGCCTCATCGGTGTTTCGCCAAGCGCCGCCGCAAGAATTGTCAAACGGATTGGCGCGCTTGGCCGCCGATATCGACAGCGGAGCCATTGCGGCGGTGATGGCCAAAGCCATACCGGCGCAGAACCATCAAACAAATCAGCCAAAATACCCAGTCGGACATTACACGCTTTTTACCGCTTGCACGCCGCGCGCTTGAGTTTGCGTGCCCTTCGGTCTAGAAGAAAAGCAGTCCAATAGATGAGAGGCGCTTATGGCCATCCATTTGCATAAAAACGACCTGCCCGACGGCCTCAGCTTCAGCGGTTCCATTGCTGTCGATACCGAGACGTTGGGGCTGAAACCGTCGCGCGACCGGCTGTGCTTGGTGCAGCTTTCGGCCGGCGATGACGAGGTGCATATTGTGCAATTAGACGGCGAAAATTGGGATGCGCCGAATTTAAAAGCGGTGCTAGGCGATCGCCAATTGGTCAAAATTTTCCATTATGCGCGCTTCGATTTGGCAGTGATTGCGCAATATTTGAATGTCCACGCAGCGCCCCTATGGTGCACCAAAATCGCCTCCAAGCTGGTGCGCACCTATACCGACCGCCACGGCCTGAAGGATTTGTGCCGCGAATTGCTGGGCGTTGATTTGTCAAAAGCACAGCAAAGTTCCGATTGGGGTGCGGTCGAATTATCTGACGCGCAATTAAACTATGCCGCTTCCGATGTGCTGCATCTGCACGCGCTGAAAGATAAGCTTGAAGGGATGCTGGACCGCGAAGGCCGCCGCCCGATGGCCGAAGCGTGTTTCGACTTTGTATTGGTGCGCGCCGCCATGGACCTGGCAGGCTGGGACGATTTGGACATTTTCGCCCATTAGGCGCAGCGTTATGGTTGAACGACAACCCGACACAAAACCGCAAAATTCACCCGACCACACGGCGGCTTATTCGCAACGCATCACCCGATTGCGGCGCTTATTGCCGCTTATCGCGCTGCTGCTTTTCGGCCTTTTAGTGCTCGCGTCCAATCCTGATTTTACCCGCCAAACGGGCGGTGAAGGGGTTGCGAGCAGCGACCGTCTGGTCATCAACCGACCGGTATTTGCCGGACGTTTGAACGATGGCCGACCGTATCTTTTAAAAGCCGAACAGGGACGACAGCAAACCAATGGCGATGTGGCGCTGCGCGCCGCCGATTTGACGCTCGACGCGACGGCCATAAAACCCAGCCTGTCTTTTGTCGCCGATCAGGGGTTTTACAAAAGCCCGACCGGCCCCGAAGCCGGTGCCGCCAGTCTGTCGGGCAATGTGGTGGTCAAAACCGGCGACGGCAATGTGGTGCGCACGCAACAGCTCGACATGGATGTGACGAACGGCAATTGGCAAGCGCCCGAAGGCGCTGGTATGGACGGGCCGAGCGGCGCGTTGACCGCCAAGCGCATGGCAGCCGATGAAACCCTCGGCGTCTATCATTTTGAGAATGTTACCATGCGGCTGCAACGCCAAACCGCGGAGGCCAAATAATGCGTGCGGTGATGGTCTTTGCGCTGCTGCAATTTTGCCTCGCCGCGCCGACACTAGCACAAGGCCTACGGTTCGCCACCGATAGCGCGGCGCCGATTGATATCGCTGCCGGCTTGATGGTCTGGCAGCGCGAGAAAAATGCCGCCGAATTGACCGGCGCGGCGCGGCTCGACCAAGGCCCGTTGAGCCTGACGGCGCAACGCATTTTGTTGGGCTTGAGCGATGACGGCACGGCCGAAACATTGACGGCAACCGGTGATGTGGTGCTGGTCTCGGCCGGCGATGACACAGCCGGACCGCGCCGCGCCACGGCGGCCCGCGCCGATATGGATTTGAAAGGCGAAAAGCTTGTGCTCAGCGGCAATGTCGTCGTCGTCGAGGACGCGGCAGGAGCAGATGAAAAACGTCTATCGGGCGGTCGATTGGCGCTCGATATGGTGAGCGGCAAAGCGCGCCTTACCGGCGGTGGCGACAAGCCGCGCGCGCGCATTGAATTGCGCTAGTTGAAGCGTTGCCGCAATTGCGCTTGCCCACACCCCAAACTATAGTAGCGCCATGAGCAGCCAGCCTTCCGATTTGACCGCCCCCGTGCCGACCTTAGATGGTTTGCAGGCGATCGACCTGTGCAAGTCCTATAAAGGGCGGCACGTGGTGAAAAACATGTCGCTGCAATTCAACCGGCGCGAAGCGATCGGCCTTTTGGGGCCGAACGGGGCCGGTAAGACCACCAGCTTTTACATGATTACCGGTTTGGTGCGGCCCGATAGCGGGCGCATTTTGCTGGACGGGCAGGATGTATCGCATCTGCCAATGTATCGCCGGGCCCGTCTCGGCATCGGTTATCTGCCGCAGGAAGCGTCGATTTTCCGCTCTTTGTCGGTCGAGGCCAATATTATGTCGATCCTGCAAATCATCGAGCCCGACCCGCAGGCGCAACGCGACAAGCTGGAAAATCTGCTGCAAGAATTTTCTGTTACCCATGTGCGCCATTCGGCCGGTGGGGCGCTGTCGGGCGGCGAACGCCGCCGCGTCGAGATTGCCCGCGCTTTGGCCAGTGACCCGAGCTTCATCCTGCTCGACGAGCCGTTTGCCGGTATCGACCCGATTGCCATTAGCGATATTCGCGCTTTGGTGGCGCAATTGAAAAATCGCGGCCTTGGCGTGCTGATTACCGATCATAATGTGCGCGAGACGCTGGGCATTATTGACCGCGCGGTAATCATGCATGACGGCAATGTGCTGACCGAGGGTACGGCCGATGAGATTGTCAATAATGAGGCGGTGCGGGCGTCTTATCTGGGCGACGATTTCACCCTTTAAAGCCGTCCGGCAGCGCCCCTCCGACTCGACTCTTCGCGCCTCATGAGGCACAGTTAATGCTCATGCAGGCATATGCTTGGTGCACTCGCTTCTGCCTGCGACGGCGTTTTTTCTGAAATGCCGCATACGGCTTTTTGAGCCGCCAAAAGACAGGAGAAGAAGATGAAAATAAATATCACCGGCCGTCACATGGAAACCGGCGCTGCTTTAAAAGCGCATGTCGAACACCGCCTGGAAGACGCGGTGAGCAAATATTTTGAGCGTTCGGCCGATGTCAGCGTGACTTTTTCAAAACAAGGCCATGAATTTCAGGCGGCTTGTGCCATGCATCTTGATAGCGGTCTTTATCTGCACGCCTCAGGGGCCGATAGCGATGTCTATGCCAGTTTCGACCAATCGGTCGGCAAAATAGAAAAACAATTACGCCGCTATAAAAGACGGCTGAAAAACCATCACGACCAGAAACGCTTGGCAGCACCCCTGCAAGCGCCGGAAAAAATCTTTGCCCCCGAACCGGTCGATGAAGCACCGGCTGAGTTTACGCCAGTGGTGATTGCCGAAAGCCAGCGCCAAGTGCGCCAGCTCAGTGTCTCGGAAGCGGTGATGCAGTTGGAACTTGGCGAAGAGGATTTTGTGCTGTTCAAAGGCGCGTCGGGCGACGCCCTGAACATTGTCCATAAACGCCATGACGGCAATATTGGCTGGCTCGAACTGGCCGGAACGCAGATTAAGAATTAACAAAAGCCAAACGTCGACGGCTCGGCTGGCTTGGTGATTGTGACGGATAAATATCTGGCCATTCGGCGAATGCCGAAAAAGCAGGGGGAAGCAGAGAAAAGCATTTTTTTAGAACTGGTGGAGCCAGGCGGAATCGAACCGCCGACCTCTTGCATGCCATGCAAGCGCTCTCCCAACTGAGCTATGGCCCCCGACCGAGTGATGGCATTCATCATTTCGGTAAATTCTGGCGGAAACTAATCGAAGGTGCCGCCTCAATCAAGCCCTAAATCGGGCTGGCGCGGTCAGTCGTCATCCTCGTCGGTTTCGAGAAAGCCTTCTTCTTCCTCGTCATCGTCGAGCAGCGTGTCGTCATCGTCATTGTCGTCGAGAAGCGGGTCATCATCATCAAACGCCTCGAGCGTTTCATCATCATCGTCATCGCTGTCGGCTTCTTCGCTGGCCACATCGTCGAGGCTCATCGCATCCTCGTCATCTTCCAGCTCGCCTTCATCCTTGACGGCTTCCTTTTCTTTCGTCGGCTCGACTTGGCGCACCGGCTCGCTCGGTGCCATGGCGGCAACCGGGTCGTAAACATGTCCACATTTTGGACAAGTGGCAGGGGATTTATTCAAATCATAAAATTTTGCGCCGCACGCTTCACAAACGCGTTTTGAGCCCAGCTTGGGATCAACCATCCGAACCTCCGGAGAAAATTAACTGAAAAACGTTCCTGCCATGAAGCGCACGGCCTGTCAAAGGTTTAGTCGGGGGCAAAACAAACGTTGCGGGGGCGGTGGTGGGCGCAACGCTGTGTCGCTTGACGATAGGGCAGAAAAGCGCGACAAAGCGCCATGAGTGCGGCAGCTTCAAGACGTTCTGCGCAGGCCCGACGAGGCGCGGCCCTGTCAGGGACAGCGCGTATGCCGGGCGATAAATCGATATCGCACCGTGCCATTATTCTCGCCTCCATCGCCACCGGCACCAGCCATGTAAAAGGCCTGTTGGAAGGCGATGATGTGCTGGCCACCATCGCTGCCATGCGCGCCATGGGGGCCTCAATCGATAAACAAGACAAACAAGACGAACAGGGTGATGCCGTCTGGCGCATAAAAGGTGTCGGCCCAATGGGCTTGACGGCCCCGACCGCGCCGCTCGATTTCGGCAATGCCGGCACCGGCGTCAGACTGGTCATGGGACTGGTAGCAGGCGCCGGTATTGACGCCCGGTTTAGCGGCGACGCCTCGCTCTCGGCGCGACCCATGGGCCGGGTGCTCGACCCGTTGCGCCAAATGGGCGCGCAAGCCGATGCCCTGATGGCAGATGACGGCGCACAACGCCTGCCCGTGCATATTAAAGCAGCGTATCTCATGCCCGCCAACATCACCCCCAATGTCGCTTCAGCGCAGGTCAAATCGGCAATCCTGCTGGCCGCTCTCGGCACGATGGGGACAACATCTGTGCGCGAAAAAATTGCCACGCGCGGCCATACCGAAACCATGCTCGAGCTATTCGGGGCGGCTATCAGCACGCAACAGCAAGACGGCTATCATGTGGTGACGCTGAACAATCAAACCGGCCCAGGCGCGTTGCGCGCGCTAGACCTCGATGTGCCGGGCGACCCGTCCTCGGCGGCATTTCCAATGGTGGCGGCGCTCAGCGTGCCGGGCTCGGATGTGGTGCTCGAAAACATCATGCTAAATCGCCAGCGCGATGGGCTTATCCGCGTGTTGCGCCAAATGGGTGCCGATATCGAAATGCTCAACCCGCGCCAAGCCAGCGGCGAAAGCTGCGCCGATTTGCGGGTCAAATATTCCAAGCTCAAAGCCATTGAGGTCGGAGCCGATATCGCGCCCGATATGATCGATGAATATCCGGCGCTGGCAATCGCCGCCGCCGCTGCGGAAGGCACCACCCATATGACCGGATTGGCCGAATTGCGGGTCAAGGAAAGTGACCGATTGGCGGCTATTGAGGCGGGCCTCAAGGCCAATGGGGTGGCGGTCGAAGCGGGCGCGGACTGGCTCAAAGTGACGGGCGGGCCGATTAAAGGCGGCGGCTTGGTGGCGACGCATCACGACCACCGTATCGCCATGGCGTTTTTGTGCCTCGGTCTCAGCGCCGAAGCGCCGGTCAGCATTGATGACAGCACCATGATTGCCACCAGCTTTCCGACGTTTTTTGCCCTGATGGCAGATTTGGGAGCAGAAATAGATGGCTAATCGCAAGCTTATCGCTGTTGACGGCCCGGCCGCCTCGGGCAAAGGCACACTGGCGCGCCGTCTGGCCGCCTATTTCGATTTCGCCTATCTGGACACCGGCGCGCTGTATCGCGCTGTTGCGCTGAGCGTGCTCGATGCCGGTGGCGCTGTAGACCACCAAGCCGACGCCGTCGCCGCCGCGCAAAAGCTCGATATGGCCATGCTCGATAATGCCGATTTTGCGGCGCGCTTGCGTACCGCGGAAACCGGCCTTGCGGCCTCTGTGGTGGCGGCTATGCCGGATGTGCGCGCTGCTATTTTGGCGGCGCAACGCCAATTTGCCGACACCCCGCCGCAGGCTAAAGCCGGCGCAGTGTTGGATGGCCGCGATATCGGCACGGTGGTGTGCCCCGATGCGGCGGCCAAATTATTCGTCACCGCGCGCCCCGACATTCGCGCTGAAAGGCGCTGGAAAGAGCTGCAAGCCGATAATAAAACGGGCGCGGCGGGGCCGGATTACGAGACCGTGTTGAGCGATATTAAGGCGCGCGATGCGCGCGATGCCGAGCGCGAAACGGCACCGATGAAACAAGCGGCAGATGCGGACTTGCTAGATAGTTCTGATTTGTCTATAGAAGAGGCGTTCACAGCGGCTCTGGCTCTGGTTGACGCAAAACTCAACGACTAGCCTGAAATCCAAAAATCCGCGTCCCGCGAATGGGGTGAGCATTTTTCGAAAACCATTGCCCGCCATGGCTGCACGCACGCGCGTGTCGATGCGGGACGTCCGGCCCTTAAAGCCGCAGAAAAAGCGGCGGGTTTGGCATTTACTTTAAGGAGACACAAAAGTGTCTGAACAAAATACCGATATCGGGATGAACCCGAGCACTGATGATTTCGCCGCGCTTTTGGAAGAAAGCTTTGCCGCCGATGCGCCGATTGAGGGCACGGTTGTGCGCGGCCGCGTCACCGCCATTGAAAATGATTTGGCGATTGTTGATGTAGGCCTGAAAACCGAAGGCCGCGTGCCTTTGCGTGAGTTTTCCATGGCCGGCCAGCCCGCCGAAATAGGCGTTGGCGACGAGGTCGAAGTTTTTGTCGACCGCATTGAAAACGCTATGGGAGAGGCCGTTTTGTCACGCGACAAAGCGCGTCATGAAGAAAGCTGGGTCAAGCTGGAGAAAAACTTCGAAGCCGATGAGCGCGTCGAAGGGGTTATTTTCGGCCGCGTCAAAGGCGGTTTCACCGTCGATCTGGACGGCGCCACGGCGTTTTTGCCGGGCAGCCAGGTGGATATTCGTCCGGTGCGCGACATCACCCCGTTGATGAACACACCGCAGCCTTTTCAAATTCTGAAAATGGACCGCCGCCGCGGCAATATTGTCGTCTCGCGCCGTGCCATTATGGAAGAGACCCGCGCCGAAGCGCGCAATGAAATCGTCTCCAATCTGCTGGAAGGCCAGCAGGTCGACGGCGTGGTCAAAAACATCACCGATTATGGTGCCTTTGTCGATCTGGGCGGTGTGGACGGTCTGTTGCACGTCACCGATATTGCTTGGCGGCGCGTCAATCACCCGTCAGAAGTGCTGACGGTCGGCGAGACGGTGCGCGTGCAAGTGGTGAAAATCAACGCTGAAACGCAGCGCATCAGCCTCGGCATGAAACAATTGGAAGCCGATCCGTGGGATGAAGCGGCGTCGAAGTTCGAGCTCAACAGCAAAGTCACCGGCCGCGTCACCAACATCACCGATTATGGTGCGTTTGTGGAGCTGGATAACGGCATTGAAGGGCTTGTCCATGTCTCGGAAATGAGCTGGGTGAAGAAAAATGTGCATCCGGGCAAAATCGTTTCCACCAGTCAGGAAGTCGAAGTCATGGTGCTGGAAGTGGATGCCGAAAAACGCCGCATCTCGCTGGGCCTCAAACAATGCATGGAAAACCCGTGGGAAGATTTCTCATCGAAATTCCCGGTCGGTACCAAGCTGTCGGGCGAGATTAAAAACATTACCGAGTTCGGTCTGTTTGTCGGTCTCGATAATGATATTGACGGCATGGTGCATATTTCCGACCTCGATTGGAACGCGTCGGGCGATGAAGCGCTGGCGCAATATAATAAAGGCGACACGGTGGAAGCCGTGGTGCTGGATGTTGACCAGGAAAAAGAACGCGTCAGCCTTGGCATCAAGCAATTGGACGGCGACCCGTTTGAGAGCGTTGCCGATCTGCGCCGCGGCGACACGGTGACTAGCGAGGTGACGGCGGTTACCGATGGCGGTCTGGAAGTGTCTGTTGCCGAGGGCGATGTCACAGCCTTTATCCGTCGTTCCGATTTGTCGCGCGACCGTCAGGACCAACGCCCCGAGCGTTTCCATGTCGGCGATAAGCTGGACGCGATGGTGACCAATCTCGATAAGCGCGACCGCCGTGTCGGCCTGTCGATTAAGGCGCTGGAGATTGCCGAAGAGAAAGAAGCGGTCGCACAATACGGCTCTTCTGATAGCGGCGCGTCACTGGGTGACATTTTGGGCGCTGCGCTCAACCGCGATGAAGCGCCGGTTGAAGAAGCAGCTGAAGAAGCAGCCGAAGAAGCTGTCGAAGAAGCTGTCGATGAAGCTGTCGAAGAAGCTGTCGATGAAGCTGTCGAAGAAGCAGCCGAAGAAGCAGCTGAGGAGACCGAAACAGACGACGACAAATAATCGGCGTCTGATTTCCTATATGATTTAAAGCCCGGCTTGCTTTGGCAGGCCGGGTTTTTCTATGGCGGCGATTTTTCCGAGCCTTATTTCGGGTCGTATTTTTGTTTCGTCCGCGCTTGACGCGTGGCGGCCTTAATGGCAGCTTAAGCCCTCAAATATCAGAGGCGTGTCCATGATTAAGTCCGAACTCATCGTAAAAATCGCGAAACTTTACCCGCACCTTTACCAGAGCGATGTGGAAACCATCGTCAATCAATTGCTGGAAGAAATCGGCGATGCTATGGGGCGCGGCGACCGCGTCGAGCTGCGCGGCTTTGGGACATTTTCGGTCAAACAGCGCGAAGCCCGCATCGGGCGCAATCCGCGCACCGGCGAAAGCGTCGCCGTGGCCAAAAAACACGCGCCGTTTTTCAAAACCGGCAAAGACCTTCGTGAACGCATGAACCGGGACGGCGGCCGCTAGGCTTGTTGGGGCGCTGGTGGAAAGCCGGGACGCAGTTCGCCAAGCTGGTGATTGTGCGGCTGGTGTTTATCCTCTCCCTTCTCATTCTTCTGCCTCTCGCTGTTTTGAACCGCCAAAGCGTCGGCATTTTCGTCAATCCGATGGACCTCATCCGCGCCGAGCCGAGCGGACGCATTTTCGTGCCGCTATTCATCGCGCTGTTTGTCATTTTTATTCTCGGCCTCATGGTCGGCTGGGTGATGGGGCGTTTTGGGGGTGCAAAAAAGCCGGTTCAAAACACCACCCATACTATGCCGCGCGCTGCGGGCATGGTAAAAGCGGCGCATAATAGCAGCCAAGGCGATACGCCCGCTTCGCGTGCAGCACCCAAAACGGCGCTGGGCGCACCGGCCGAAACGGAAAGTGACGAGACCCATGAGCGCTGAGATTTACTGCGCCATTGATACAAATGAGCTGGCGCGCGCCAAGACGCTGGCGGCGCAACTGACCGGTCTTGTCGGCGGTTTCAAAATCGGCATGGAATATTTCTATGCGCATGGCGCGGCCGGCTATCAGGCGCTGGCCGACCATGCAGTGCCTGTCTTTCTGGATTTGAAACTGCACGATATCCCCAATACGGTGGCGTCTGCAGTGCGCGCTTTGGCCCCGCTGGAACCGGCTTTGTTGAATGTGCATGCGGGCGGTGGTGCTGCGATGATGCGCGCTGCCGCCGATGCCGCCGCCGAGGCCAAGGATATGGGCTTTCGCGCGCCGACCATGCTCGCCGTCACCGTTTTGACCAGTCTCGAAGAAGCCGATTTGCAGGCGATGGGTGTGTCGGGCACGCCGCGCGACCAAGTGCTGCGCCTCGCCGGTTTGGCGCGCGCCAACGGTATGGGCGGTGTGGTGTGCTCGGCCCATGAAATAGAGCCATTGCGCGCCGAAATGGGCCCTGATTTCAAACTGATTGTGCCTGGCATCCGTCCGGCCGGCAGCGCTACGCATGACCAAAAACGCGTTATGACCCCGCAAGCGGCGCAAAAAGCCGGGGCTGATATTCTGGTCATCGGCCGCGCCATTACCGGTGCCGATGACCCGGCCATGGCGGCGCAAAGCATTGCAGCAGACCTCGCCGGAGAAGGCTGATGAGTGCGCCGGCCATTAAAATATGCGGCCTCACACGGGCGCAAGATATCGAGCTGTTGAACCGCCTCGGCATTGAACTGGTCGGGTTTAATTTTGTCGAAAAATCGCCGCGCTTTGTAAGCCAAGACGTGGCCGCCGGTTTGGCCGCGCAGTGCCGCTCTGAAATGGAGCGCGTGGCATTGCTGGTCGACCCGGATGACGACGCGGTTGACCGCGCTTTGGCGGCGGTTAGCCCGCATCGCTTGCAATTGCATGGGGTCGAAAGCCCTGAGCGCGTTAGCGAGATAAAGCGCCGCTCGCATTGCGCTATCATCAAAGCGCTGCCGGTCGAAACGGCTGACGATGTGGCGCGCGCCAAGGATTACGCCGCCATTGCCGACTGGTTTTTATTCGACGCCAAGCCGCCGGCCGATAAAGCCGCGGATGGCGTCACTGGCGGCCATGGCGAAGCCTTTGACTGGACGGCCATGAAGGCTTATGACCTCAAGCAACCTTATCTATTGGCCGGCGGGCTTTCGGCGCATAATGTCGCCGAAGCGGTGGCGGTCAGTGGCGCGCCCATGGTCGATGCGGCCTCCGGCGTGGAGAGCGCTGTCGGCGAAAAAGATGGCCGCTTATTGGAAGAGTTTATCACCGCCTTGCGCGGTCAGGAGTAAGCGCATGAGCGTGGAGCAGAAAAATTCATTTCGGGCCGGCCCCGATGATAGAGGCCGTTTTGGACTATATGGCGGGCGCTTTGTCGCCGAGACGCTGATGCCGCTCATCCTCGACCTTGAGGCGGCCTATGAGGCGGCCAAGAAAGATGCGGCGTTTGCGGCAGAATTGGAAGATTTGCAAACCCATTATGTCGGTCGCCCCAGCCCGCTATATTTTGCCGAGCGCTTAACCGAGCATTATGGCGGTGCCAAGATTTATCTGAAGCGCGACGAGCTTAACCATACCGGCAGTCACAAGATCAATAATTGCCTCGGGCAAATCCTGCTGGCGAAACGCATGGGCAAAACCCGCATCATCGCTGAGACCGGTGCCGGTCAGCACGGCGTCGCCGTGGCCACTGTGGCGGCGCGTTTCGGCCTGCCGTGCACGGTATTTATGGGGGCCACCGATATTGAGCGGCAAAAGCCCAACGTCTTTCGTATGAAATTGCTGGGTGCCGATATCCGCCCTGTCACCTCCGGTGCTGGTACGCTGAAAGATGCGATGAACGAGGCATTGCGCGATTGGGTGACAAATGTCGAGGACACGTTTTACATTATCGGCACAGTGGCCGGCCCGCATCCCTATCCGGCCATGGTGCGCGATTTCCAATCGATTATAGGCCGCGAGACCAAAGCGCAAATGCAAGACCGCGAGGGGCGTCTGCCCGATACGCTGATTGCGTGTATCGGCGGCGGCTCCAACGCTATGGGCCTGTTTCACCCGTTTCTTGACGATCCGGAGGTGAAGATTATCGGTGTCGAAGCGGGCGGTTACGGCCTCGACACACCCGACCATGCGGCTTCGCTGGCCGGCGGTCAGCCGGGCGTGCTGCACGGCAATCGCACTTATTTGCTGCAAGATGATGACGGGCAGATTATCGAAGGCCATTCGATTTCCGCCGGTCTCGATTACCCGGGCATTGGCCCCGAACACGCCTATCTGCGCGATACCGGCCGCGTCGAATATGTCTCGGCCACTGATGCAGAAGCGCTGGAGGCATTTCAACTCATCACCCGTCTGGAAGGGATTATCCCGGCCCTTGAGCCCAGCCATGCGCTGGCCCATGTCGGTAAAATCGCCGGTGCGTTGCCGCACGATCATTTGCTGGTGATGAATATGTGCGGCCGCGGCGACAAGGATGTGTTCGCCGTTGCCGAACATTTGAAAGTCGATTTGTAAGATGAGCCGTATCGATACGCTGTTCGACCGCTTGCGCGCCGAAGGTCAAAAAGCTTTCGTGGCGTTTATCACGGCCGGCGATCCTGACCTCGACGTGTCGGCCCAAATCCTCGCCGGTTTGCCCGAAGCGGGGGCCGATATTATCGAACTGGGCATGCCTTTCACCGACCCGATGGCCGATGGGCCATCCATCCAGACGGCTTCGCAGCGCGCATTGGCGGCCGGGCAAACATTGCTCGGCACCTTACAAATGGTGCGCGATTTCCGCGCCACCAATGATACGACGCCGATTGTCCTGATGGGCTATTACAATCCGATTTACATTTATGGCGTTGATAAGTTTATCGCCGATGCGCAGACCGCCGGTGTTGACGGTTTAATCGTCGCCGATTTGCCGCCTGAAGAGGATGAGGAATTGTGCTTGCCGGCGATGGCGGGTGGCCTCAATTTCATTCGTCTGGCGACACCGACCACCGATGATAAGCGCCTGCCCGAAGTGCTCACCAACACGTCGGGCTTTGTCTATTACGTCTCGATTACCGGCATTACCGGGGCCGCCGCGCCGCAACAACAAGCCGTGGCCGATAATATTGCGCGCATCAAATCGCATACCGAATTGCCGGTATGCGTCGGTTTTGGCATTCGAACCCCCGAACAAGCCGCCGCCCTGGCCGGCGTGGCCGATGGCGTAGTGGTCGGCTCGGCATTGGTCGATGTGATTGCAGAAACGGCAGAAAACCGTGGCCAAACGGCTGAAAAAGTGCTGGCGCTTGCCAGCGCGCTGGCCGAGGGTGTAAACAGGAATAACTGAGTCGGTTTTTGACATGCCGCGCGGCGCGACCGCGAGAAGGGGCAGGCTATGAACTGGATTAAAAATTTCGTTCGACCGCGTTTTCCGAGCGTCTTTCGCGAGCGCGATGACACGCCGGATAATCTGTGGGAAGCGTGCAAAAAATGCGGCGAGATGATTTTTCACCGCGACCTCGAAAACCTGCAAAAAGTCTGCCCGGGTTGCGACCACCATATGCGCATCGGAGCCAAGGAGCGGTTCGAAGCGCTGTTTGACGGGGGCGCTTATTCGCTTATCGATCTGCCTGATGTGGTGCATGACCCGCTGAAGTTTAAAGACCAGAAAAAATACGCCGAGCGCTTGAAAGACGCGCGCGCCAAAAGCGGCGATAAAGATGCCGTGAAAGTCGCTAAGGGTGATCTGGGTGGCCGCCCGGCTATCATCGCGGTACAAGATTTTTCTTTTATGGGCGGCTCGCTGGGCATGGCGGCAGGCGAAGCCGTGGTCACGGCCGGCCAGGCAGCATTGGAGAATAACGCGCCGCTCATCATGGTCGCCGCGGCAGGTGGCGCGCGCATGCAGGAGGGCATTTTGTCATTGATGCAAATGCCGCGCACCACAGTGATTGTGCAGCAATTACGCGAACGCGGCCTGCCTTATATTGTTGTGCTCACCGACCCGACCACGGGCGGCGTCACGGCGTCTTATGGGATGTTGGGCGATGTGCATATTGCCGAGCCGGGCGCGCTTATCGGATTTGCCGGTCCGCGCGTCATTCAAGATACCATTAAAGAAAAATTGCCCGAAGGGTTTCAGCGCGCCGAATATCTGCTCGAGCACGGCATGATCGATATGGTGGTGCACCGGCACGATATGGCGAGCACATTGACGCGGCTGATTGACCTGATGACCGGCGGCCGCGCGCCTTTGGGCGCCCAAGACGGTGTTCCGGCCTAAAATGGCCCCATCCGGCATTGCGTGACCGACCGACCAGCAGATAAAGGTTCCGACCGATTGCTCGAGCGTCTTTTGGCGCTGCACCCACGGCTGATCGATTTATCGCTCGACCGCATGTGGCGGCTATTGGCGGAGCTCGACCACCCGCAAGATAAATGCCCGCCCATTATCCATATCGCCGGTACGAACGGCAAAGGCTCCACCGCCGCCATGTTGCGCGCCATGCTGGAGGCCGAGGGCCACCGCGTGCACGCTTATCATTCGCCGCATCTGACGCGCTTTCACGAGCGCATTATTCTGGGCGGCGAACTGATTGCTGAACCGCTATTGGAAGAAGTCTTGGCACGCGTCGAGGCTGCCAATCAGGGCCGACCGATTACATTTTTTGAAGTCACCACAGCGGCCGCGTTTTTGGCCTTTGCCGAGCATCAGGCCGATTATCTTATCCTCGAAGTGGGGCTTGGCGGGCGTCTCGATGCGACCAATGTCATCACCCCCAAATGCACCGCCATCACCCCGATAAGCTTCGACCATCAGGAATTTCTGGGCGATACGCTTTTGTCGATTGCCGAGGAAAAAGCCGGCATTTTGAAAGCCGGTGTGCCGGTGATGCTGGCGGCGCAAGCACCGGAGGTCGAAGAATTTCTTTTGAGCCGAGCGGCGCGCAAAGGGGCTCCGGCGCGGTTGGCGGGGCGCGATTTTGCGGCGCGGGCGGCCGCAGAGGGCATCCATTTTGCCTCGGGCGACACGGCGCGCGCTTTACCGCCGGTGGCGCTTATCGGCGCGCATCAGATCGACAATGCCGCGACCGCTTTGGCGCTGGCCGAATATTTAGGCGTCAGCGACACCGCCATGGCGACCGGTCTCCAGACCGTGCGCTGGCCGGCGCGATTGCAAAAATTATCGCGCGGGCCGATGGTGACGGCGCTGGCGGCGCGTCTGCCGGCGGCGCGGCTTTATCTCGATGGCGGGCATAATGAGGCGGCCGCGCGCAGTCTCGCGGCTTGGCTGAGCGGGCAAAGCGGCACATTGCATATTGTGCTCGCCATGTTGTCGAGCAAAGCGCATGACAAATATCTGGCGGCTCTGGCGCAGGGAGTGCCGGATAGGGCGCTGCATATCCACGCCGTGCCGATCGAAGGCAATGAGAATGCGCTCACGCCCGAGGCTTTGGTGACAGCGGCGCAGCAAGCAGGGCTCGGCGCGGCTGCCCATGCAACGCCCGCCGCGGCGGTGGCGGCGGTGCAAGAAGAAGACGCGCTTATTCTCATCGCTGGCTCGCTTTATCTCGCGGGCGCGGTGCTAAAAAATCATCACTAAACCTTTACAGGCTCTCGTCGATCCAGTTTTTAATATCGCTTTTCGGGGCGGCGCCGACTTTGGTGGCAGCGGCTTGGCCGTCTTGGAAAATCATCATGGTCGGGATCGACCGCACACCATAATTGGTCGGCGCTTCGGGATTTTCATCGATATTGATTTTGATGATGGAAATCTTACCGCCATATTCTTCCGACAACTCATCCAGCGCCGGTGCGATTTGCTTGCACGGGCCGCACCATTCGGCCCAAAAATCGACCAATACAGGTCCGTCTGCATTGAGGACGTTTTGCTCGAATTCTTCATCGGTAATGTGCGACACAGCCATCATTCGTCTCCTTCACGCTTGCTCTTAATGTAGGGTCGCGGCTATCGATTCTCAAGGGGATTGGCCCCATTAAGAATCTTATCCAGCGCCGAATCGAGCAAAGCCTCATCCAGCGTTTCAATGCGCCCGTTCTGCGTCCATACCAGCGCACAAGTAACCGGTTTGCCGGGTTGGGCGGCGCGCATCAGGGCGCGATAAGCCGCCATTTGGCGCATATAAGGCCCGCTATCGGTCGTGTTTTGTGGCGGTGTGCCGGTTTTGAAATCGACCAGCAGAATGCCGTCATCGGTTTCGACCAGACGGTCAATCTGCCCCGACAGCGCCAGTTTTGTGCCGTCATGGCGGGTCAAAAACCCGCCAATCGGTGCCTCGGCCAGCGCCGCATCGGAAAACAAAGCCGCCAGGCGCGCATCTGTCAGCACCGCTAAAACCTGCGCCAGCACTGTCGGCGCATCGTCATCCTCGCTATGGCGCGCCAGATAGGCTTCGGCCGCCGCTTCGTATTGCGTCGGCTGATAGCGCGGCAGAATTTCGAGGAGGCGATGCACCAGACGCCCGCGCGCGGCGGCGGCGCGCAGTCGCTCGGCATCGGCGTCACCATTCCCCCCGCTTGCGCCCGCCAAGGGGGCGTCATCTTCACTCGACGTTATGCCCAGATTGGAGGGCGAGAATATCCGATTGCCGTAAAACGCATGACCGGCCGCATCTCGGGGCGCTGTTTGCGTCAGCCAGTCTGGTGGATTAAGAGCGGGCGCACCGTTGCCCTCATCCGTATCATTGTCTTTATCACTTTCCCCATCGCCTTTTTGAAGCGGGGTTTCTCCCGCCGCCAGACGGCTACGGGTCGCATCGGTAAACGCCGCTTCAATCAGCGCATACCAGCTATTGGGCGGTGCTTGCTTGCGCCCTTTGGGCAGCCAGCCGCCAATATAAAGCCGGTCGCGGGCCCGCGTCATGGCGACATAGAGCAAGCGCTTTTCTTCCTGCAGCGCCGCTTGCGCCGCCGCTTCCACCTGCTCGGCATTGAGGCGGTCGCGCAAGGCCCCCGCAGCGCGCCATAGCGGCACGCGCCCTTGTCCGTCTTCGAGAAATTGCACCCGCTCGCTACCTTGGCGCACCGGCGCGCGGCACGTATCGGGCAGAAACACAATCGGTGCTTCCAGCCCTTTGGCCCCATGTACGGTCATGATGCGCACCGCCCCGCCACCGGCTTCCATATCGCGTTTAATGTCCTGACTGCCTTGGCGCAGCCAATGGACAAAACCTTGCAGGCTGGCGGCGTGGCGCGCCTCATAAGCGAGCGCCAAATGCATTAATTCGCCAAGCGGGTCGTCAATCTCCGGCCCCAATCGGCGGCTCAATAATTTGTGCCCGCCCTGCGCGCCCAGAAATTGCGCCAGCAATTCATAAGGCGAGAGAAAATCGCACTGCTGCCGCAACCAATCGAGGCGTTGATGGGCCGCACCCAGCACCGGGTCGGTATCATTTTCCACCGCTTTTTCAATGGCTTGCCATAATGTGCCGGTGCGCCTATGGGCGAGGTCAAACAGCGCCTCCTCCGACAGGCCGCCCAACGGGCTGCGCAGGAAGATCGCCAGTGCCATATCATCGGACGGATTGAGCGCCACATCCATGGCGGCCAGCACATCGGCCACCGCCAATTGCTGCAGCAGCACCATGCGGTCGGCCCCGGCAACATCGATATTGCGCCGTTTCAGCGCGCGCGTCAGTTCGGGCACAAAACCGTCGCGCGTGCGCACCAGCACCAAAATATCCCCGGCGCTGATATTTTGGGCCTCATCGGCCAGCAGGGCGGTAATTTTTTCGGCAATCTGGCCGGCCAGTCGACTGCGTCCGCTGCTCGCGGCAGCTTCGGGGATTTGCCATGCTTTGAGGCCCGCATCCTCGCGCGGTGTCTCCAAGGCAGGCCAAAGCTCGACATGGCCGATGGCGGTTTGACGCTCGGCCTCGTGGCGCATCGGACGATTATCGGCGGTGACGCCTTGGCGTACCTGCTCATCGGCAAACACGCAATCAACGGCGGCCAATATTTGCGGTGCCGAGCGCCAAGAAACAATCATCGGCACATAGGAAAACTGCCCGCCAATCGCCGTCACCGCCTGCTCGAAATACTGTCGCTGGCGGTCAAAACCGAAAGGGTCGGCGCCCTGAAAACTGAAGATTGATTGCTTTTCATCACCGACAGCAAAAATCGTTCGCGGCCGCGTATCCTTATTGGAAAGGCCGGCATCGTCGAAAAACGCCTCGGCCAAAGCGGTGATGACGCGCCATTGCGCCGGACTGGTGTCTTGCGCCTCATCGACCAGAATATGCTCCAGCCCATTATCGATTTTATACAGCACCCATTGCGCTGCCCCCTTGCCGGCCAATAGGCGATTGGTCAGCGCCACAAGGTCGTCATAATCGAGCACACCGCGCCGCGTTTTCTCGCCGGTATAATTGTCAATCAACGCGGCGGCAAAAACATAAAGCGCCTCGGTCAGTTGATAATTGCTCAGCGCTTTCAACTTCTCATCGAGCGCCGCCATAGCGCCCGCCATAGTGTCCACCATCGCGGCACGGGTCGGGTCCGCCTTTGCCGGTTTTTGGGTATAAAGCCGGTCGCGGGTTTTCCCCGCATCGGTGAAAAACACGGTTCGCAAATGCGCCCATGCGCTTTCCGGGTCTTGGTCTCGCGCCGCTTGCCAGTCTTTAAGGCGCGCCGCTTGTTTTTGGTCATTGGCCGAGCCGGCTTCAAACCACGCGATCAAGGCGTCGGCGTTAAACCCCTCGGTTTCCTCGATAATGAGCGCCGCCGCGCTGGGCAATGCGCCATCGGCTCGGCGCAGGCTATCGAGCTGCATGGCCTTTGCGAGGCGCGCCAAATTGGCCGCAGCGCGCGCGGCATCAAATGCGTCGCGGCGTTCGATAATGTTGCGCCCCAAGGTCATGAGATCGTTTTCCGCCAAAGCCCGCGTCAACACGGCCATGGCGGCGGCGCGGGCGGGCGTTTGTTCGCGCAGCAGCAAATCGGTAATCAGTCCGGCTTGTAGGCTTTTGGCGTCTTGTTCGTCCATCAGGTCGAAATGCGGTGACAGGCCGGCTTCCAACGGAAAGCGCTTTAACAGGCTTTCACAAAATCCGTGAATGGTCTGCACGCGCAAACCGCCGGGGGTTTCCAAGGCGCGGGCAAATAATATGCGCGCCTGTGTCAGCACACTTGCATCGATGTTTTGCGCTCCGAGGCGTTTTTCAATCGCCGCGCTCAGCGCCGCATCATCAAGCAGCGCCCAATCGGCCAGCAGGTCGAACAGGCGGGTCTGCATCTCGGCCGCCGCAGCGCGGGTATAAGTAAGGCATAGAAGTTTTTCGGGCGCGACGCCGTCGAGCATGAGCTGCACCAGTCGCGACACCAGAATATAAGTCTTGCCGGCCCCGGCATTAGCCCCGACCCAAGCCGAGCCATGCGGGTTCAAAGCGTCGGCGACACCGGCGGCTTGCGCGCGCGCGCTCATGCCTCGTCCTCCTGCAGCCATTCCGGGGTACGCGCCAAATGGTCAAAGGGCAATTCAGTAAGATTGCGCGCTCCAAAACTGCCGCCAAATCCGGGCCGCGGGCGGATATGCACCAGATAGGGGCGCGTGGCATCGTCATAAAGGGCCACTAAATGGCGCAGCATATCGAGCGCGCCATCAACCAGAGCGTCGTCGCAAGGCCGCGGATCGGGCGCGGCGGCGGGGTTGCGCCCGCTCAGTCTCAAATAAGTCAGCGCCGCCGTCTCACCGCTCAGGGTGACGGGTTTATTGCCGCGCGTGTCGGTAAACGCCCCGTCGCGCAATATCGCTGCCTCCAGTGTCAATTGCGGGGCCAAGAATTCCTCAAGCTGTTTCTTGCCCGGGGCTTGGCCGGTCTTGTAATCGATAATCTCAAAGCGTCCATCAGCCAGCTTGTCGATACGGTCGGCTTTGGCGGTGATGGTAAAATTGCCGAGCTTCAGCGCGCCGCCCAGCTCGACAAAACTATCCTCAATAAGCGCGCCGCGCACCGCCTCATAATCGGCCAGCCAAAAAGCCAAGGCTTCGAGGCGCGCCTGCCAAAATTGCATCAGCGCCGCGCCGCCCGGATGCGCCGCTTCTTCGGTTTGCGCCAAGCGCAAAAATGCCGCCTCCGCGTCTTCGGTTTTGTGCAGACCTTGCGCGATATAACGTTCCATCAAGCGGTGTAGAAAAGTGCCGCGATGGGCTGCATTGGGCGGCGCATCCACCGCTTCCAACGCCCTCAGACGCAAAATTTTGCGGGCGTAAATCTCATACGGATTGTGCAGCAGCGTCTCGACCTGCGTCACCGATAATTGGCTGGGGCGCGCGTCAACTGGCGGACAGGGCCGCGGCGCGGTTTCAGGCCTTGGTGCGCCCGCCGTCTTATCGAGCTGTAGCCACCAGTTTATCAGCGCGTCGCCTTTGCGCCGTGGCAGCGCGCCGGCCAGTGTTTCCAGCCGCCGCAACCAGCGCGCCGCGACGCTGGGCGCACCATCGATTTTTTTGGCGCGTGTCAGATAGACTTGCGGTGCCGCGCTGGCTTGCACAAAATCATGCGCCGCCTGTCCGATTTGCCGTTCCGGTTGGCTCATCCCCAAAGCGGCACGCATCGGCCGCGACAGCCATGGCCCGGTTTCCGGCATCGGGGGCCAGACGGTCTCATTGAGGCCGCCCAAAAACATCACATCGGCTTGCATCAGCCGCGCTTCCAACGGCCCCAATATGGCGAGGCGCGGTTGCCCGGGCAGTTGGCGGCGCACGCTCTGGCGCATCAGCCACATATCAAACAGCGCCGGAAAATCGCTTTGCGTCATAGCCGGGGCGAGCTCGCTATGGGCGCTCAGCATTTCAAATAGCGCGGCCAGTGCGCGGCCTTCCTCGTCGGGGCCGAAGAGGGTTGCACCATTTGCCGCACTGTCGCCCTGTTGATCCGCTTGGCTCAATAGCGCGGCGGCGGTGGCCAATAGCGCTTCAAGATGCGCCACCATGGGCGCCGGCGCGGCCAGCGCGGGGCTCGCCAATGGGGCAAAAGCGGCTTCAAGGCGCGCCAATAAAGTTTCGGCTTCTACTTGAGCTTGGGCTTGAGCCTCTACTTGAGCTTGGGCTTGAGCTTTATCGGCATCGTCCAAGCGGGTATTTTGGCCGGTTTTTCGGTCAGTTTTTCGGTCGGTTTTTCGGGTTAGCGCGGCTTTGATGCCGGCCAAGCCGCCAAACGGGCGCGGCCCGCGCAACACCGCGTTTTCCAACGCTCGAACCGCCGCCAAATGCGCCCCGCGGCTTTGGCTGAGACAGACCAGCGGGTGTTTCAACAGCGCCAGCATATCAACCGGCGCGAAGCGGCTGCCCTGCGCTTCCAGCACCAGGCGTAATAACCGCGCGCGCGGTAGATTGGCCAGAGGCTGACCGGCGGAATCGTCAATCTCAATATCCCAACGACGCAGCTCGGCCGCGACGCGGCGTGCCAGATTGCGGTCGCGTGTCACCAGAGCCGCCGTCTTATCTTGGGTCTCCAACACACCGCGCATGGCCAGCGCAATGGCCCCCGCTTCGGCGCGGATATCGGGCGCTTCGATAAGGGTGAGGTCATCCAGCAGATCAGCGCTTTTGGTCTCGGCTTGGTTTACCCAATGAGCGGTTTCAGCAGCCGGTACCAGCGCGCGATTGAGCAGCGCTACGCGCGGCGCGGCCGCTTCGCTGCCCGGAAAACGCTGCACATCTGACGGCCCGGCCCCGATATGCGCGAGCAATTGCGCCAGCGCGTATTGCGGATGCACATTGTCTTTGGCGATGGCGCGCCACAAATCTGCATCGGCCGCTTCATCCAGCCCGGGCAGCACCACGCCGCCGCGCGGTAGACGTGCAATCACCGCCAGCAAATCGGCGGTGGCGCGTATCGAGCCGGTCGAACCAGCCGCCAATATCGGATGCGTGGGCGGGGTCTCGCGCCAGCTCCGACGGCGTTGGTCGAGCAGCGCATTGCGCCGCGCCGTCGGGTCCATATGTCCCAGCTCATCGAGTTGGGCGGGCCAATAGCGCAGCACAATATTCAACAGCGAAACAATATGCTGCCAATTCTCAGCCAGATTTTCTGGCGCCAGCGTATCGAGCTTGTCGAGGCGCGCCTGCTCGTTTTGCGTCTGGTCGAGAAAAGCCTCAAGGTCGTGCACCAGCGCCGACAGCTTGACCGGATTGAGTGTCTCACCGGCAATGCTGCCAAGCCCGCCTTGTTCGGCCCACGCCGCTACCAGTGGCAGTAAATGGAAATGCCGCGCCATTTTATCGATGGCGGGGGGCAGGTCGTCCTCCGGCATGGTCGCGGTCAGCGTGTCGGGCATGTCCTCATCGAGGTCGCCCAAAGTGTCGATACGCGGCAGCAGCAACGCGTCTTGGCCTTGCGCCGCCGCCTGCGCCAGCAATTCACCGGCCAGCATGCGCGCCGCGCGCCGCGTCGGCAGCAATATCTGCACCTCCTCGAGGCGACACGCGCCGAACAATGTCGCCCGATGCGCCTTATCCAACAGCGCGGCGGCGAGGCGCGGCAGGAAAGGCTGACCGGCGGCGATATTATAAACCTGCAGCGCGGCAGAATCATTTTCGGCATGGGTCATACGCCACTATAGCATGGCGGACGCGCCGGCTGATAAAACCGGCCTCCGAAAGGCTTAGCGGCCTGTGAAAAAAGCTTCGGCGGCAGCGCGGCCTTCGGGCGTGCCGACATGCATCCATTGTCCGTCCAGCACATGGCCGAACAGAGCGTTTTGCGCGGCGGCGCGGTCGTAAACCTCGTTCAAGGAAAACGCGGCGGCCGGAAAAGTTTCAAACACGGCCGGGGTGAGGATTTGCACACCGGCGAAAACATAAGGCGCGCTGTCGCCGGTTTTGCGTTGCAAGCGTCCGTTTGCCAATAGCTGATAATCGCCTTTGCCATCATAACCGCTGGCCCGCGCCGTCTCGGTGAGCATCAGCAGGGCTTGCATTTCTTGCGCCTCAAAATGGCTGATGAAGGATGAAAGCGCGTGATTTTCGTCGTCTTGTTCGCGCCATAGCACATCGCCATTGGCGACCAGAAACGGCGCGTCCCCTAATAGAGGCAGCGCTTTTTTAACCCCGCCGCCGGTCTCCAAAAGCGCCGCGCGCTCATCGGATATAATAATCTCGCTAGCCCCGTCATAAGCCGCCAAAGCGCGTTCAATCCGCTCGGCTTTGTGGTGTAGATTGACGATAATCTTTTCAATGCCGCTGGCTTCCAGCCGCGCCACCATGCGCATCAACAAGCTGCGCCCTGCGACCTCGGTCAGCGGTTTGGGTGGGTCGTCGGGCGCGGCGCGCATGCGCATGCCTTTGCCGGCGGTCAATATCATGGCAGTTTTTATCATTGCGTTTTTAATCATTGCGTATCCGTTACGTCGTCAAGGGCATGCGGCGCATGAGCTGCCAGCCAGTCATTGACCGGTTGCAATATCGGCGTGGCCAGCGCGGTGCGGATATAGCCCAGAATACGCGGTAGATGCGCCAAATAGGCAGGCTTACCGTCGCGCTCCGCCAGACGGATGAAGATACCGGCGATTTTGAGATTGCGTTGCGCCGTGCAAATGGCCAAGGCTGCAGTGAACGCGGCGCGGGCCGTTTCGTCATCGCCAAACCGCCGCGTCAAGTAATGCGCTAGTGCGTGCGCCTGATGGGCGGGCGCGACATCGACCCGCGCATCGTAAATGAGCGAGGCGAGGTCGTAAGCGGCGTGGCCTTTCAGCGCGTCCTGCACATCGATGAGGCCGATGCGAAAGCGGCCTTGCGCGTGCGGACGCCAGATGAGATTGACCGAATGGAAATCGCGCAGCACCGCCACCGGCGTTTCGGCCAGCAGCTTATCGCCGAGCGTCTGCCAAAGTGTCTGCCATGCGGCTTTGGCGCTGTTGCTCACCGCGACGCCGCGCCAGGGCAGATACCAGTTGAGAAATAAAGAGGTCTCAATGGCCTGCACCGCGCCATCATAGGCCGGTAAAAATGAAGCGGGCGTTTGCGTGTGTAGATGCAGCAGCGTCTCCACCGCCTCGAAATAAAATGTCTGGCGGTCAAGCGTCGTGTCATTGGCAATGGTGTGGTCGCCGAAATCCTCCAACAGGGCAAAACCGGCCGGCCGGTCGAGGGCATATAGCATCGGCGCGGCCAGACCCGCTTCGCGCAACCAGCCAACCATATCGGCAAAGCGCGGCATCGCCTCGGCCAGATGCGCGACTTTGCTATAAGGCTGGCCGTCATAAATCGCCGGGCCATCGGGCGCGGCCTGCCAATCCATTAGCACGGCTTTTTGCTCGTTAAGCTGCACGCGCTCATAGCGCCGCGTCGAAGCATCCCCTGCCAAAGCTGCGCGCCGCGCCGCGCCCCAGCCGGCTTGGTGCAAAAAGCCTTGTAGGTCTTCATCGCGCGCTTTGGCGGCTTGCAGTTTCTCGATAATGGGAGCGGCGGCGCGAATGGTGATGCGCCGCGCATCGTCTTTGCCATCATCCTGGCTATCCATATTATCGAGCGTCACCTCAATATCGGCAGCAGGCAGCACGCCGTCGCCATTGGCGGCCCATTCGATAAGACAGATTTGTGTCCCCAAAGCGTCGATAAGCCCTAGCTCGTCAATCTCTTGCGGGTCGGCGAGGCGATAAAGGTCGGCGTGCAAGATGGCGGGTGCGCCAAATTGTGCTGCCGCATAGGGTTGAACCAGCGCGAAAGTCGGGCTCGGCACTTGGGTGCTTGCACCGCAACACGCACGGATAAAGCCGCGCGCAAAAGCCGTCTTACCTGCGCCCAAATCGCCGTTCAAAAATATCAATGCAGGCACGTCCAGCGCCGCCGCCAGCCAGCCGGCCAGCCGCGTGGTTGCCGCTTCATCGACGCTGTCGAAATGAAAATCGCCCACTGCCATATCTGCTTTTACGAAGCGGATAGGGTTTCGGCAAGCTAGTAGCGATAATGCTCCGGCTTGAACGGCCCGGCCTGACCGATGCCCAGATAATCGGCCTGGTCGGTCGACAATTCGGTCAGCTTGGCCCCCAGCTTGGCGAGGTGCAGGCGCGCTACTTTCTCATCCAAATGTTTGGGCAGTACATAGACCTGCTTGTCGTAATTGGAACCGTTTTGCCATAGCTCGATTTGCGCCAATACCTGATTGGTGAAGCTGGCACTCATCACAAAGCTCGGATGGCCGGTGGCGCAGCCAAGGTTCAACAGGCGGCCTTCGGCCAATAGGATAATGCGCTTGCCATCGGGGAACTCGATCTCATCGACCTGTGGTTTGACATTGTGCCAGGCCATGTTTTTCAACGCTGCGACCTGAATTTCGCTATCGAAATGGCCGATATTGCCGACAATGGCGCGGTCTTTCATCGCGCGCATATGGTCGAGCGTGATGATATCTTTATTGCCGGTCGCGGTGATGAAGATGTCGGCCATTGGCGCGGCTTCGTCCATGGTGATGACTTCATAGCCTTCCATCGCCGCTTGCAGGGCGCAAATCGGGTCAATCTCGGTCACCATAACGCGCGCGCCTTGCGAGCGCAGGCTTTCAGCCGAGCCTTTGCCGACATCGCCATAGCCGCAAACCACGGCGATTTTACCGGCTATCATCACGTCGGTGGCGCGTTTGACGCCATCGACCAGACTTTCGCGGCAGCCATAAAGATTGTCGAATTTCGATTTGGTGACACTGTCATTGACGTTGATGGCGGGGATTTTCAGCGTCCCTGCTTTGGCCATTTCATACAACCGCAGCACGCCGGTGGTGGTCTCTTCAGACACGCCGACGCAATCGTCAAGGATTTCGGGATATTTTTCGTGGCACAATGTGGTCAGGTCGCCGCCATCATCCAAAAGAATGTTCGGCGTCCAGCCATCGGGGCCTTTAATGGTTTGCTCGACGCACCACCAATATTCTTCCTCGGTCTCTTCTTTCCACGCAAATACCGGCACGCCCGTGGCGGCAATAGCGGCGGCGGCGTGGTCTTGGGTCGAGAAAATATTGCACGATGACCAGCGCAAATCGGCGCCCAATGCGGTCAGCGTTTCGATGAGCACGGCGGTCTGAATGGTCATATGCAAACAGCCGGTGACGCGTGCGCCCTTGAGCGGCTTTTCAGCGCCGTATTCCTCGCGCAACGCCATCAGGCCCGGCATTTCGGTTTCGGCAATGGCGATTTCCTTACGGCCCCAATCGGCCAGCGAAATATCGGCAACTTTATAATCTTGCGTCATTATACATCTCCTGCAATTTGGCGTGTTTTAGCAGCTTTTGCCGCAATACCGCAAGAAGCATATAAAGATTTCTTTATATTATTTTGAAAGCTCTTCTAATGGCTCTATGTAGGGCTGTATGTGGGGCTAAAAGAAGGGCTAGAGAAGGGCTCAATCCTCGCCGAATTTATCGGCGATTAAAGCGCATAGCGCATCTAGGGCGGTTTCGGCTTGGCGGCCATTGGCGGTGATGGTGATGGCCGTGCCGGCGGCGGCACCCAACATCATCAGCCCCATAATCGAGGTGGCGTTGACGGTTTCATCGCCGCGCGAGACGCTGACTTGCGCGTCAAAACCCTCGGCCATTCGTACGAATTTGGCGGAGGCGCGGGCGTGTAGGCCGCGTTGATTGACAATGGTGACATTGCGGGTGAACCCCGCTTCGGGCTCATCGCTCATTGTGAGGCGTCATCTTCATGCATCGCTTGCTTCGCCCAGCACTTCGCTGGCGACGGAAATATATTTTTGCGCCGCCTGTTTGGCTTCCAGAACCGCCTCGGCCAGTGGCATGGTCTCGCGCACCGAAGCCAGCTTGATAAGCATGGGCAGATTGATACCGGCAATCACTTCGACGCGGTTTTTCTCAAGAAGCGAAATCGCCAGATTGGACGGCGTGCCGCCAAACATATCGGTCAGCAACACGACGCCATTGCCGCTATCGACCTCGCCTATGGCATCGACAATATCCTGCCGTCGCTTTTCCATATTATCATCGGCCCCGATGCAAATGCTGGCCATATTACCCTGCGGCCCGACCACATGTTCCAGCGCAGCGCGAAATTCATCGGCCAAAGCACCATGGGTGACCAAAACCAAACCGATCATATGCGTCTCCTTTGCGGCGTTTTACTTGCGCCAGCTTGCAAGAGTTTTGCCGCCATATCAAGAAGCGGAATAAACCCCGTCAGCGTTAAAGCCGATGGTCGGCAAATGCGCCAATGCGTGGGTGATGGCGGCGGGCGTGGCGATGTCGAAAGCGCAAAGTGCCAGTTTTGGTACCGCCACCCCGTCATGCGCGAAATGGTTTTCAGCCGCCACGCGCGGCACGCCGCCGCGCGCCACCAAGTCGACCGCCAGCACAATTTCGGCCTCGTCAATATGAGGCATGGCGACGATGCCGAGACCACGCAATTCCAATTTTCCGGTAAGCGATGATGGCGGTCTGGCGATGAGCTTGGTGGCGTGCCTTTTAAGGGCAACGCGGTCATCGGCAATCAACTTCGCATCATTGTTTTGGATGAGCTGCGCGGCGAGGCCGGATTTACCGCTGCCCGACGGGCCAAGCAGCAGCACGCCACCGGCCGGCAGCAGCACGGCGCTGGCGTGATGCGTCTCACTCATTTATATCGCCGACCGTTCTGTCGTCCTCTTTATTGACCTCTTTTTCGCCGCGGCGGCGGCGCGGCGCGGCTTCGGCCAAAGGCAGGCTGAGGGTAAAATAAGCGCCGGTGCCGTCGGGGCGATTATCGGCAATCAACTCGCCGCCATGGGCGCGGGCAATCTGCCGCGATATTGAAAGCCCAAGACCCGAATGGCCGAGCTTTGAATTGGACGCTTCGGGTTGCTTGCTGCGGTCGGTGTAGAAGCGATCGAAGATTTTCTCCTGCGTGTCGGCGGCCAGCCCGGGGCCTTCATCGGCAATCAATAAAAGTGCCTGCCCGTCGCGCCGCTGGGTGGTCAAAAATACGCGGCCTCCGGCCGGGGTAAAGGAGACGGCATTGGTCAGCAGATTATCGATGATTTGGGCGATGCGCGGCTTTTGCCCCAAAACCGGACACGGCGTATCGGTGCGCGCGACCAGCGTCACTTTATTATCGCTTTCAAAGCCGTCGCTCAACGCGGTCACCAGCTCGCCGGCCAGCGCGCTGAGGTCGAAAGGGGCGCTTGGCTCAAGGCTCAGCTCGGCGTCGAGGCGCGTCGCTTTGGAGATATCTGAAATCAGTCGGTTCAACCGATTGACGTCATTATGGATGATGGCCATGAGCTGCGCGTGGTCGTCGCTGCGGCTTTTATCTTGCGCTTGGTCGAGCGTCTGCACAGCGCTGTGCAGCGAGGTCAGCGGGTTTTTAAGCTCATGCGCGACATCCGCCGCAAAACGGTCAATCGTGTTAATGCGCGCCAATAAGCGGTCGGTCATATCGCGCAATGCGCCCGACAACTCGCCAATCTCGTCACGCCGATGCGACATATCGGGTATCGTCTCAAGCCCCGGCAGACTTGGCGTAGCCCCGCCAAAGCCGCGCATAGCGGCGGCCAGCTTGCGCACCGGCACCACCATTGTGGCGGCCAGCAGCAGCGAGGTGATGATATTGACGGCCAGGGCGATGGCCGAAAGCTGGAAGATGAGACGCCGCTCCTCGGCCAAAAGCGCGTCGATCTCGCCGGGGCGGGTCGAGACCATTAGCGCGCCGACAATGGCACGATAGCCCTGCACTGGCACGGCGACGGTCAGAATATCGCCGCCTTCTTCCGATTGCCTTTGCGCACTGTCCGGTTGACCGCGCAGCGCGCGCGCCACTTCCGCCAGACGCAACCCATCGGCGGCGTTTATCTCGCTCAATAAGGGCGTCGGGTCGCGCCATAAAGACGCCAAGCCGGTCATCCAGCCCTGCACCATGCCGGGCATGGAATCGCTATTGGGCATGGGCGGCAGGGTTTTGGAAATGACCCGCGCCGAGCGGTCCATATGCGCGCTGTCGAGCACCAGCCGGCCATTGCGCGCATAGAGCCGCAAGCGCGAATTGGAAACCAATCGGGCGCGCGCCAGCACCGCTTCGGCATCGCGCAATTGCCAGTCCGAGCGCCCGCCATTTTGCAACAGGCGATTGACGATAGAGGGCTCGAAAAATTGAAACGGATTATCGGCCTGCGCCGTCGGGGCCAGCGTACCGGCGATGAGATTGGCTTGTGTCTCGAGGCTTTGGCGATAGGCATTGGTGAGCAATTGGCGGCTTTCTTGAAACATTAAAAAGCCGCCGACCAGCACTAATAGACCCAGCATATTAAGGCCGATAAGGCGCGCTATCAGCGACCGCCAGAAGCTGGGCTTTATGGATTTGCGCGCTTCTGTTTCAGCCATTTAATGCACTTCTTTGAACTTATAGCCGACGCCATAAAGCGTTTCGATGGCGTCGAAAGTTTTATCGACTTGGCGAAACTTACGCCGTAAGCGCTTGATGTGGCTGTCAATGGTGCGGTCATCGACATAGATTTGATCGTCGTAAGCCGCGTCCATCAGCGAGTCGCGACTTTTCACCACACCCGGGCGTCGCGCCAGCGCATCCAGTATCATGAACTCGGTGACAGTCAGCGATACCGTCTTGCCACCCCATAAGCAATCATGACGCTCGGCGTCCAATGTCAGACGCCCGCGCGTCATCACCGCGCCATTATCACTCTGGCTGTCGGTGCTCTGCGTGGTCTCATGCGCCGGCTTGGCGCGCGCTTTGGTGCGGCGCAGCACGGCGCGAATGCGCTCGATGAGCAGGCGCTGCGAAAACGGTTTGGTGATGTAATCATCAGCCCCCATTTTGAGGCCGAAAACCTCGTCAATCTCATCGTCTTTGGAGGTCAGAAAAACTACTGGCATTTGGCTGGTTTGGCGCAGTTTTCTGAGCAATTCGAGACCGTCCATGCGCGGCATTTTAATGTCAAAGACACCGATATCGGCAGGCGTTTGCGCCAACCCCTCAAGCGCGCTTTCGCCATCCGTGAAGCTGCGCACACCAAAGCCCTCAGCCTCCAGCGCCATGCGCACCGAGGCAAGTATATTGGCGTCGTCATCGACCAGAACGATTTGCGGCATATCGGTTCCTTTCAAGCAGTGAGTTTAGGCATTTCGACGGCTTATGAGAAGCGGTTAAGCGCGCCGCTTTTGGGGCGGTGAAATTGCCTCGGCAATGACGTTGGCAATGGCGTTTAACCATCAACAGAATTGTGGCAGGCATGGGGCAGGCGCGGTGCTGCCAAGGTTGCGCTGGCGGGCGCAGTGGAATATATAAAGTCATCAAGTTTCATGGCGCGCCCAGTTTCAAAAGCGGCGCAGTGTCGGAGGAAATGCCATTATGAAGCAGAGCGGTTTTCACATCAGCACAAACGGCATTGACCTGCAGGGTCTAGGTAAAGCGGCTGCGGTTTACTGGAACCTGCGCCCGTCCGAAATCTACGAAATGGCGCTGGCGCGCGGCGAGGCAGAGATTGCCGGAAGCGGGCCGCTATTGGTGAAAACAGGCGCGCATACGGGCCGCTCGGCGCAGGATAAATTCATCGTCCGCGACGCCACCACCGAGAACACCATCTGGTGGGACAATAATAAATCAATGACCGCAGAGCAGTTCGACGCGCTGCACGAAGACATGTTGGCTTATGCCGAGGGTAAAGAAATTCTGGTGCAGGATTTGTTCGGCGGTGCCGACAAAACGCACCGTCTAGCCACCCGCGTGGTCACCGAGCTGGCGTGGCATTCGCTGTTTATCCAAAACCTGCTTATCGAACCGGAGACACCGGAGCTTGACGGCTTTGACCCGGAATTCGTGATTATGAATTTCCCCGGTTTCAGTGCTGATACAGCGCGCCATGGCAGCCGCACCGAGACCATGATTGCGGTTAATTTCGACAAAAAAATCGTGCTGATTTGCGGCACGTCTTATGCCGGTGAAACCAAAAAGTCGGTTTTCTCCATGCTCAATTACACCCTGCCGGCCAAGCGCGTCATGCCGATGCACTGCTCGGTCAATGTAGGCAAAGACGGCGATAGCGCCGTCTTTTTTGGTCTTTCAGGAACCGGTAAGACGACGCTCTCGGCCGACCCCAATCGCGAACTGGTCGGCGATGACGAGCATGGCTGGTCAGAAAACGGCGTCTTCAATTTTGAAGGCGGGTGCTACGCCAAGATGATTAATCTGTCGAAAGAAGCCGAGCCGGAAATTTTCGCCACCACCCAACGTTTCGGCACTGTGCTGGAAAATGTGGTGATGGATCCGGTCACCCGCGAGCTTGATTTCGATGATAATACGCTGGCTGAAAATTCGCGCGGCGCTTATCCGCTGTCCTTCATCCCTAATGCCTCGGCCACTGGCACGGCCGGTCATCCGAAAAGCATCATCATGCTGACGGCGGATGCGTTCGGCGTGCTACCGCCGATTTCGCGCCTGACGCCGAGCCAGGCCATGTATCATTTCCTCTCTGGCTATACCGCAAAAGTGGCGGGCACTGAAAAAGGTGTCACCGAGCCGGAAGCGACTTTCTCGACCTGCTTTGGCGCGCCTTTCATGCCGCGTCACCCGTCTGAATACGGCAATTTGCTGCGTGACCTCATCGCCGAGCACGACGCCAAATGCTGGCTGGTAAACACCGGTTGGACCGGCGGCGCTTACGGCATCGGCAATCGCATGCCGATTAAAGAGACCCGCGCTCTCTTGTCTGCGGCGTTGGATGGCAGCTTGAATAATGTCGAGTTCCGCACCGATGAGAATTTCGGCTTTGACGTACCGGTCGATGTGCCGGGCGTTGACAGCTCAATCCTCAATCCGCGCGACACATGGGCCGATAAGCAAGCCTATGACGCCCAAGCCGCCAAGTTGGTCGGTATGTTTGTCGATAATTTCGCCAAATTCATCGAGCATGTGGACGATAATGTGAAAGCGGCGGCACTGGCTGCTGAATAGTAGGGACTTAACTCATTTGAAAAAGGCGGGCTTTGACCCGCCTTTTTTTGTTTTCAATTTAATAATAATACTAATTAATATAAATAATACTATTAATGAGCCTCTTCCCAGTTATTTGCCGCCTGCGCATCGACTAAAAGGGGCACGCTCAGCTGCAAACGCGGCGCGCAAGCGTTTTCCATCGTTGTTTTCACTGTTTTGATGAGTTTTTCGCATTGTTCTTTCGGCGCTTCGAAAATCAGCTCGTCGTGCACCTGCAACAACATGCGCGCTTCCTTCAATCCGGCTTTTTCCAAAGCTTGGGGCATTTGCACCATGGCGCGGCGAATAATATCGGCCGCCGTGCCCTGTATCGGCGCGTTGATTGCGGCGCGCTCGGCAAAAGCTTTGCGGGCCGGTATTTTGGCGTTGATTTCCGGCACATGCACTTTGCGGCCGAACAGCGTCGAGACATACCCTTGCGCTTTCGCTTCGGCTTTGACGTGCTCCATATAATCCTTAATGCCGGGGAATTTCTCAAAATAGGATTTGATGTAATCGCTGGCCTCGCCGCGCCCAATGCCCAGCTGATTGGCCAGACCGAAAGCCGAAATGCCATAAATAATGCCGAAATTAATCGCTTTGGCGCGACGGCGTATTTCCGGCGTCATGCCCGCCATCGGCACGCCGAACATTTCCGAAGCGGTCATGGCATGAATATCCTGACCATCGGCAAAAGCTTGCCGCAGCGCATCGATTTGCGCCATATGCGCCAGCACCCGCAGCTCGATCTGGCTGTAATCGGCACTGACCAATTGATTGCCTGCAGCGGCGATAAACGCCGTGCGGATGCGCCTCCCGTCCTCGGTTCGAATGGGGATATTTTGTAGGTTCGGCTCCGATGATGATAAACGCCCGGTGGTTGTCGCGGCCAAAGAATATGAGGTGTGGATGCGGCCCGTATCGGGGTGAATGAATTCGGGCAGCGCATCGGTATAGGTCGATTTCAGCTTGGCCAGCCCGCGCCAGTCGAGCACCAGTCTGGCCAGACGCTGACCGTCACCGGCGGCGTACTCGCCGCCATGGCCGTCGGCACTAAACGCAATGCCCTCCAGCACATCGGCACCGGTACCCCAGGCACCGGTTTTGGTTTTCTTGCCGCCCTCAAGGCCCATTTTGTCGAACAGGATTTCGCCCAATTGTTTGGGGCTGGCAATGTTGAAAGTCTCACCAGCGGTCTCGTAAATCTCGGCTTCCATCGCCGCCATTTTTTGCGCGAACTCGCCAGATAAACGCGACAGCACGGCGCGATCCACCGCCACACCCTCGGCCTCCATGGCGCGCAGCACGCTGACCAAAGGCCGCTCAGTGCTCTCATAAACCCCGACCATATGCTCGCGCACCAGTCGTGGCTGCAAATGCAAATAAAGCCGCAGCGTGACATCGGCATCCTCGGCGGCATAGGCCGTGGCTTTGTCGACTGGCACTTGGTCGAAAGTAATCTGGCTTTTGCCGCTGCCCAAAAGGTCCTTAATCGGTATCGGCGTGTGGCCCAGATATTTTTGCGCTAGCGCGTCCATGCCGTGACCGTGATTGCCCGCATCGAGCGCGTAGGACATCAGCATGGTGTCGTCAAAGCCGACAATCTCCACGCCGTAGCGCTGCAAAATCTGCGCGTCAAATTTAGCGTTTTGCAGAATTTTTTTGACCGACGCATCGGCCAGCAAGGGTGCCAACGCAGCCAAAGCCTGTTTGGTTTCAATCTGGCTGGGCACATCGTCGCCCAAGGCCAGCCCGTCACTGGCGCCATGGGCGAGGGGAATATAGGCCGCCTCCCCCGGCGCGACGGCCAGCGACACACCGACCAGATTGCACTGCATCGCATCAAGCCCATCGGTCTCGGTATCGACCGCCACAATGCCGGTCGCATAGGCCCGCGCGATAAAAGCCGCAAGCGTCTGTGTATCGGTGATGCAGGCATAATCCTCGGTCTTCAATGCCGGCATCTCGGCCGGTAGCGGCCGATAAGCGCCCGCCTCGACCGGCGCCTCGGGCTCGGCAGGCGAAGTGGTATTGGCAGCCAGCGTGTCGCTGGCCTCAAAATCTTCAACCGACCAGCCATAGCGTTCGGCCAATCGCTTGGTCAGCGTGTTGAATTCCATGGCCTTGGCGAAACCGATGAGTTTTTTGCCATCCGGCTCAGTCAATGACATATCCCTAAAACCGATGGGCATGGGCGTATCGCGCCTCAGCGTCACCAGCTCACGGCTGACGCGCGCCTGCTCGGCAAATTCGATGAGGTTCTCGCGCCGTTTGTTTTGCTTAATCTCCCCGGCCCGCGCAAGCAATGTGTCGAGGTCGCCATATTCTTCGATCAATAAAGCGGCGGTTTTAATACCGATGCCCGGCACGCCCGGCACATTATCAACGCTGTCACCGGCCAGCGATTGCACATCAACAACGCGTTCCGGCCCGACGCCGAATTTCTCCACCACACCGGCCGCGTCGATGAACTTATCCTTCATCGTATCGACCATATCGATTTTATCATTGACCAATTGCATGAGGTCTTTATCCGACGAGACGATGGTGACGCGCGCGCCGTCCCGCGCGGCGGTCTCGGCATAGCTGGCGATGAGGTCGTCAGCCTCAAACCCCTCAAGCTCAATGGCCGGAATATCAAACGCCCGCACCGCCTCGCGCACCAGTGGAAATTGTGGCACCAAATCCTCAGGTGCAGGCGGGCGATGGGCTTTATATTCGGGGTAAATCTCATTGCGGAAACTTTTGCCCGAGGCGTCAAATATCACTGCCAAATGGCTCGGCGATTCCGCAGCGCCCATATCATTGAGCAATTTCACCAGCATATTGCAAAAACCCGACACCGCCCCGACCGGCAGGCCGTCAGATTTGCGCGTCAGCGGCGGCAAGGCGTGATAGGCGCGAAAAATAAAGCCGGAGCCATCGACCAGATAAAGGTGATCGTCTTTCGTCAATTTTGTGGCCGCCACGAAGCTCTCCCGTCGAATCTTTCAACGAGTTTAAGACAGGCCCTTTGGATAGCAAGGCGGCAAAGCGCATTTGCCGATTTATTCCCCAGAACATAAGTGCTAAATGAAGGCGCAGGAGATTTTTATGAGCAGCGGCGAATTTGCGTTACAGGCTAAAGGCTTGAAAAAGACCTATAAGGCGATGGGCCCCAGCCCGGCCAAGGAAGCGTTGAAAGGCATTGATTTGGCGGTGCCGCGTGGCTCGATATTCGGTCTGTTGGGGCCAAACGGTGCGGGCAAATCGACTTTTATCAACATCCTCGCCGGTATGGTGATGAAAAGCGGCGGCACGGCTGAAATTTGGGGTTTTGATATCGACGCGAACCCGCGCCAAGCGCGTGCCTCTATCGGTATTGTGCCGCAAGAGCTGTCTATCGACCCGTTTTTTACACCGGGCGAGATTATGGAACTGCAAGCGGGTATGTATGGGGTACCGAAAAGCCAGCGCCGCACTTTGGAAATCCTCACCGCCATGGGGCTTGATGACAAGCTTGACGCTTATGCGCGCACCCTGTCGGGCGGCATGCGCCGTCGCCTGCTGGTCGCCAAAGCATTGGTTCATAATCCGCCGGTTTTGGTGCTGGACGAGCCGACCGCCGGGGTAGATATCGAATTGCGCCGCCAGCTTTGGGATTATGTCGTCGAGCTCAATCGCGCCGGTGTCACTATTGTGCTGACGACGCATTATCTGGAAGAGGCCGAGGAGCTGTGCGACACCATCGCCATTATCGACCAGGGCGAGGTGCGCGCCTATGACACGACGCAAAACCTGCTGGCCCAGATCGACAATAAAACCATGTTGGTGCGCGCTGCCGCGCCTTTGGCCGGAACGCTCAAGCTCGACGGGTTGGACGCCAAAATAACCGCCGATGGGCGTCTTGCCGTGACCTATAATCCGGGCGTTATGGCGGCCGGCGCGGTCATCGAAAAGCTGCAAGCGGCGGGTATTGAAATCGCCGATCTCGATACGCGTGGGGCCGAGCTTGAAAACGTCTTTTTGAAATTGACCGGCGAGCACTAGCTTGCTGGTGGTTTTATCGGGCGCGGGCGTGAAGCTTTTTGTTATTATGGCTATAAATCAGTTTGGGCTTAAATCACCGGCCAAAAAAGGGCTAACAAGACAGCGCCCCGCACAATAAGGAGAAATTTGATGATAGGACGATTGAACCATGTCGGTGTCGCGACACCCTCAATTGAGAAATCAGTGGCGCTTTACCGTGACGTGCTGGGCGCGACCAAGATTCACGACAAATTTAAAATGGAAGAGCAGGGCGTCTGGGTGTGTTTCGTCGATGTGCCGAACAGCCAGATCGAGCTTATTGAGCCGATTGATGAGAAAAGCCCGATTGCCGGTTTTTTGAAAAACAATCCCGAAGGCGGCCAGCACCATATTTGTTTCGAGGTCGATGACTTGCTGGTAGCGCGCGATGAGATGGTCGAAAAAGGCGCGCGAGTTTTGGGTGCGCCGCGCATTGGCGCGCACGGCACACCGATTATTTTCGTACATCCGAAAGATATGGGCGGCGTGTTGGTTGAGCTGATGCAAAAGCCCGACTGCCACTGAGCGCTTATCTAAATGGCGTCGGGTGGGCGCGTGTCGAGATTAACCGTGTCGAGGACGGCTTGACCGGTCTCCACCATGGCTTCACTCACATTATCGAGCGCATTTTGAATTGCTTCCGGCGTCGCGACCTGAAGGGTTTCGGTCATGGCGCTCAAGGGCTGCTCGGACAACAGCCAAAAGCCGCGCAGACTTGAAGCGACCCAAAAAGCATTGGCCGCCGCCAGCACCCATAAGCCGGAAGACGATGTCGCGATAAGCGCGAAAAGACTGCCCACAGCCATGCAGGCGAAGCCTTTCCGCCTGCGTTTTTCGCACAAGCTTGAAAGTAAAGGGGCCGCCAGCACGGTCCCAAAAATGACCGAACCAACTTGAATCACAACAACAATGTCAGAGAAAAACGACCATATCATCAGCGTCACTTTCCAGCGCAATCCAACATGCGCCATGCGCGTTATTTGGATGAAAAAACCGGAATGCGCAAGATGGAAAATATGGTTTGGCGCAAAAAAACCGACGTTGCTTTTTTGGCTATCCCACCATCTTCAATTTCGCGCCCCTATTTCGCGCCCGGTTTCGGTTTGTCATTTGGGTTTGTCATTTCGGTTAGTCATTGGCAGCATTTGGCGCGTCTTGAAATGCGCATAATCTGGGAAGAGTTATTGCCGCGCCTCAAATCGGTAGAACTAACCGGACCGGCGAAACGCGTCGGCGCAAGCTTTGTTTCCGGCCCATTCAGCGTGCCGATAAAGTTTGAATTGGAATAAGGCAAAAAAATTAGCGATATTCTTGATATGGGCGGGGCGCACCAATTTCTTATCCGGCACCGTTCGTGAGCCGGTGCTCACGGCGGCCGCCAGCTATGCCAACAGCACCATGACCGACGCCGCGCCAAAGCCAAGCGTGGTTATAACAAAACTGGCCGTTGTGCCAGTGGCAAAAAGCGGCCCCGGCTTAAAGTCTTCGGCGGTGTGCATAGCGACCAAAATAAAAGTGAAAGAGTTTGTGAAACCACCAATGACCATAAACCATATAGCCCAAGCCGGATAAGTGATGCCAAACGTATTGGCCAGCAGATAAAACCCGATGAGCAAGAGCGCCATCAACAAAAAATCAATATGGCTTTTGACAATGTGGTCGCTGCTGGGAAAGCGCTCTTGTAGTTTCGGAATTTGCATAATCCGAACTGCGGTTGCCAACCACGCTAGGGCCAGTGAAATTAAAACAAAGACGGACGCACCGATGACCATAAATTGCATAAAAAACTCCTAGTTTGCGCTTGGCAAAGTGAGGGGGAAATCTAGAAATGTTGCGAGCGGCGCCGCCGGGTCGGGGGCGCCAGCAGCAATGTTTTCGCAGACCTGCAAAATCACCCGCTCATGCGCACCGATAAACGAAGCGACTTGATGAGCCTCGGCGCCGTCATCGGCTGACACCATGTCGGCCATTGCTTCGTATTGCGGTAAACCATGCGCTTTAATGCCGTCGGCCATAGCACTAAATTTCTCCGTCAATGGCGTATTGAGCATGGTCTCCGCCATACTGACACCGCGGGCAATCGACTTTGCATCATCATTCAACGGCAGGCCAAGCCGCGCCAGCAAAGGACGCACTTTCATTTTGCCCTCGGTCTCTAGCTGTAACAAAGCGCCCAAGATACAACTCTGTTCGTCATTTTCGGCATGCTGCAAAAGTGTCGAGAAAAACGCTTCGCCGAATTGCTCGCCGTGGTAGACCTCCAAAAGGCTGTCTTTAGATGCATTGCTGACCATGCGGTGTTTCCTGCCGGTTATGCTGCGGTCATGAAATATTTGCGCATATATGCTGTAACGTGCCAGGAGAACGCTGCGCCTTTGGTAACAAATACCACCTCGCCCGGGCCGAACACTTCCTCGACACCATTGTGATGGGTCAGCACCAACTCGCCGGAAATAATCGTCATCTTTTCGTTTACCGGGTAGCTCTCAATCTCCATTTTGCAAGGTGCGCCCTCCCAAAGGCCGGCTGCCACTGCACCATCTGGCGCAGCATAAAAAGGGGTGGTGAACTCGCTTGTGTCATCAGAGGTAAAACAGGCTTTTGGAATAAGTTGCGATGGCACTCGGCCGGCGCCGGCTTCAGGCGAAATTTTGAAACTCTCTGTAATCTTGGGCTCCCTACATTTTGGCTGACGTCCGACTATTGATAAAAATTGCCCTTTTTTTATCTCGTGTCTACACGGGTGCAGAAACTTCTCAAATGTAATGTCCCGATTTATCGCGCATCGTGTATTGCCTCTGAATTGAGGTTCAGTTTAGTGCGATTTGCGGTAAGGATGAAAAAATACATCGAAGGCACGCAAATCAATTGCGTGCCTCCTTGATATTTCGTGCCGCTGCTATTTTCCAATCACAGCTGGATTGTCCATAATAATTTGGGCTTGAACTTCGGCTGACGGGTTTTTACCAGCTTCGTCGAAGAATTTTTCATTGTCTTCGCGAGCTGAATCCCACCAAGTTCCCATAGCGGCCATATCTTCAAATGAAACATTGTAGCCAAAACAACCATTATAGCGTCCACCATAAATCTGATAGGCGCGCACCATAGAGGCACCATGTTTCATATGCATGTCTTTGGCAATTGACATACCTGCTTTTAAATCGGCCAGCCGACCCTCATGGGCTTTCCACATATTGGCCATAATGACACCCTCGGAGAGCGATGGGGCTTCGTCATAGCCTGACAACACTTCAGCGACAAAACTATCAACTGGAACCACGGCGGCACTATTACCGAGCGCCATATAAGCCTCAACCCATTTTTTCGATTGGCGCATGTTGGCCGTAGCGGCGGCGAAGCTTTTCATGTCTTCAAACACAGAGTTTATCAAAACTTCGGTTGTGTTTGTGCCCGATACCGTTACTTTTATGCCAGCTTTAACATCGTGTTCATGCATAATTCCAAGCATATTGGCCATCAGACCAGTAAACTCGTCAGCATGCCCAGGCTGGGCGGCGAATGTATTATTTGCAAAAATCATGTGATTATCCTCTATCTTACCCCATAAAATTTCGGTTCATTTTCAAGCCCTCAAATGAGGACCGAAAAAGCCTACCTCTCCCCCAAAAAAAATTTAAACCCAAAAATTTTGGTTGCACAATCAAAACATTTTTCTTTTTTATTTATGAACTTTACAAAACGTCCTGATTTATCGCGCATCGTGTATTGCCTCTGTAATGACGATTAGTTTACGCTGATTTGTATCAAGGAGATAGAAATGACCCGCATTCTAACCATCATCGCGCTTCTGTTTGCGGCGCCTGTGGCGGCTGACGAGATACTTATGGACTGCCAAGGCGCGGTTTTTTGCCCCCCCCTCGTCCTATTAGGCTGCTCCAATTATGCTCCACTCAATCTGCCGGTAGGGGCATAGGACGGTTTTTCGCGCGAAACGATGTTTGATTTACCAATTGCTAAAAGCATGGTATTGCTAAGAAATTCCGTGACAGGAAGTTAAGCACCCGTAGCTCAGCTGGATAGAGCGCTGCCCTCCGAAGGCAGAGGTCAGAGGTTCGAATCCTCTCGGGTGCGCCATCCTTTAGTTCTTAATTAAAGACATTTGGTTTTGCGTTTATTTGCATCAATCACTCTAGGTTTACGACTGGTTTATGTATCCTCCACGTTATATTCCACAAATGGAGCATATGATGAATAGACGGCAAACGATTAAATTGATTGGCGGCGGCGCTGTGGTTGCCGCATCTGCAATCGGCGGCTTCGCGTTGACGCGGACACCTGGTGACGCGCTAGTGCCTTGGAAGAAAGCAGGGGAATATAAGGATATCAGGCTGTTCGCCCTGTCCTATGCTGTTCTTGTTCCCAATCCCCATAATCGCCAACCATGGCTTGCCGAACTTATTGGTCAAGATGAATTGAATATATACAGGGATTTAACAAAAAATCTCCCTGCAACTGATCCCTTTGAGCGCCAACTGACAATCGGTATGGGGGGATTTCTGGAAGCGATAGATATCGCAGCGCGCCAAAAAGGCTTTAAGACCGAAGTTACCCTCTTTCCTCACAAGACAGAGGATCACATTGCCAATATCAAACTCTCGCCGAGCGACAACATTCAGCCAGAAGAAGATTTATTCAACGCTTTCCATGCGCGACGTTCTTGTAAAGAACCATTCTCTGACAAACCACTTTCTATGGCACATACCGCAGCCTTGAAGAAATTTGGCGACGTGTTTGTCGACGCCCAAAATGTCAAAAAACTGAAGCAATTGAGTTGGAACGCCTTCCAAGTGGAGTACGAGACACACCACACGCTTAAAGAAAGTGTCGAGCTCATGCGTTTCGGCAAAAAGCAGATCAATGCCAACCCTGATGGTATTGATATTGGCGGACCGATGATGGAAGCCCTTTTTCTGTCTGGTGTTATGACCCCAGAAAGCATGCTCGACCCAAACAGCAGTGCCTACCAACAAGGATTGACCATATACGATAACATGCTGAATAACACCCCTGCCTATATTTTGCTGAAAACGCTAGGCAATAGCCGAGAGCACCAAATTGAGGCAGGACGAAACTGGTTGCGGCTGAATCTTACGACGGCACAATTAGGCGTTTCTTTGCACCCAGTAAGTCAAGCGCTGCAAGAATATGACGAAATGAAAGATCTCTATCAGGACATTCATCAAAGCTTTGCCGCGAAGGGTGAAACCATACAAATGTTCGGGCGTCTGGGTTATGGTCCGCGCGTCCCTCAGTCGCCTCGCTGGCAGGTCGAAAAGAAGCTTATCTAGGGTAAGGCGAATATTTACTTTTCGTCAACTTTTTTAAGACGTCCGCTGTAACGCCCTTCCACAAACGCTTTTATCATCGCCCTACGCCCTCCGAAGGCAGAGGTCAGAGGTTCGAATCCTCTCGGGTGCGCCAATCATTTCAATGAACTATGGAACACTTAGAGACCTATTCAAAACTTATTGTAGGTGTCACTAGCCCAGGGATAATGGTAGCTACACAAACGGGACCAGAGCACCCAAAAGTCACGCCAAGTGTATATCCCATCGCGATGTCCATTTTCGCGCCTGTCATCTCTTCAGTAATGACGGTTGGAGCTCCAAGAGGAAAAGCGTAAACTATATCTTCAACTTCTAAATTATTAGCCGCCAAATCACCTGCACTATTCATCAAATAGGCACCACCAATTCCAGGTGTTATTTGGTTGTGGTTTGGGTAAGCGTTAGAAAACTCAGCCGTCGCACGCATCGTATCCCTTTCGAATGATATCTTGTGGGGTGTTTCTGGCAATGTATTTGAACATTCGGACAGAAGGGCATAGGCGTCCTGGTTTAATGCTTCATACATCGAAAAATCTACAGAGGGTGGTTGGCAATATCTGCCTGACGAGATGCCATTTGGTCGAGCTTGATTGCCTCCTTGAATAGACGCATCAAAGGTGGCAAAGCCACTAATCGAATACTCGTTGCCATTCACAACGACAGCGTGATCATAAGTTCCAGGAAGTGGCATAGTGAAAGGCGAATCATACTCAAAACCTTGGGTGACTTCCTTAGTAAATGGCGTCAGGTTTAGATTCTGGCAATTTTTGTACCCCCCGAGAATATCTGGAAAACCTTGACACAAATACAGTGCCTTAAAGGTCACTCCAATAGTTTCCGCAGCAGTATAACAATTAGCAAACCCCTGCTGGTCTGGAACTACAAAATGCCCATCCGCGTTTCTTTCGCAAGATGCTACCTGCGCCTCTGCTGGCGAAGCAAAATAAAGGAAACCGAACCCTATTAAGGCGAAAACAAAAATAAAAGGTTTCATTTAGATACCCCTCAACGTAATGACGCCCTGCTTGCGTACTTGTTTAACAATTGTGTTTGTTCTTCTGACTTTCTCAAAGCGTCGCTGTGTAACATCGGTTAACTGATAAGCAGTGTCCGAGATAAGCTTTGGCTGCTCTACATATTGCTGATTATGGAAGCGCGCGACATTGAAGGTAAGAGAAACAAAGTCCGCATCTTGTTTGTAGCTATTATCATAGGATGTCGTGCCAGCCTCGAGCTCAAATCCATAAGGCAAGGCAGTGCGCAGGCTGATGGTGTCGCCCTCAAGGTCACTGGCACCGTCTTCACCTTCCCACTCAAAAGCTTTCGCGTGAATGCGTGTACTAGGGAGATAAGGTAGCGGCAAGGCCAACTCCATATCCATACCATCAAGGGCTTTTTCTTCATTTCCATCATCGTTGGTTTTGCCATTCGTGAGGGCTTTATAGCTGTTCAGCCGAATGTCACCCACGGACGTCAAAAGTTCACCCCCGATACTCATACGTTCGTGGCCTACGTCCCATTCATTGTCATAGAAAGCGTTCAGGCCCAAGATTATTTTATTATCATTAAGCAACCAGCGTTGGCCTAAACCTAGATTGAGTGTTTCATTATCATCCAGAGCAATAATACTACCCTGGAAAAAAGTCACTCGCCCAGCGGATAGGTTTTCATAAAGTGGCTGTACTGTGAAGATTGAATATCGGGTATCGTCACCATCTAAGTCCGTAATTTCAATTTCTACATTACGAAACCTGTCCTCAATGGACTGCTCAATCTTTGAGGTCACATAGTCCTCACCCGACTGACGCATATTATTTTTGAAAAACTCTTCTGCTTCTCTCTGATCATTACTCTGAGCGGCAAGGCCCAGGCCGATAAGTATCGCGCCAGAAGCGATAGACAGCCGATATATACGCATAATTTTAACTCCTCACTATCTCAGTGTAGTGTATGTAACTGGTTTGCCGCTACAAGCACAATTTTTGACATTTAACTTCACGTCAAAGTGCGTCAAAAGTCTCTGAGCGGAGATTAGGAGGTTTGATTTAATGAGCGTTTTTATTTACTTTTCGTCAACTTTTTTAAGACGTCCGCTGTAACGCCCTTCCACAAACGCTTTGAACATCGCCCTTAGCCCTCCGAAGGCAGAGGTCAGAGGTTCGAATCCTCTCGGGTGCGCCATTTCCAAGTTCCAAGACCCGTGTTTCATGGGTGTTAGCCATTGATCCTCAAGCATATTTGTTTGAGGATTAGAGATCATGGTTTCTATGGTAGACCAGATGGTAGACCAAAATGCGACATATCTGACCGGACGGCAGGACATCCAGACTTTAGGATGGTTCGCGCAAATCAAGGGCAAGCAGTGTATCGTCGAGAGCTGTTCTAGCAGTGTTGCTGTGTTGGCAGTTGGGGAAGGTTTTAATGGCCGTCTATGAATTATTAAACTTTCCAAAAATTATCAGCACAGCAACACAAAGCATTACCTTTTGTATGCTTTTTTAGCGTTCAAATAAAAGTAAGGGTGCCTTAAGGCGCCCTTTGCTTGGAAGCCTGTCCAAAGCGTGCCTTAATTACCCCTTGGCACGCAGTATTCCGATACATTTTGGTCTAGAGTTAGGACACAAGGATCTATTTTTCTGCAATTATGGTGCAAGTCTATACTCAGTTATCGAGAGGTCTAAATTCACAAAGCCTAGTTTAGGTCTGGACTTTAGAAATTCAGATTTCATTAATCTACCGCCAAATCAGCCATTGGCGCTTTCCGCTCTGCCCCGCCAAATTCATCGGGGTCCAACATCACACGCCACAAAGGTATGCTGGTAGATGGACCAATCGGTGAGCTGGTCAAAAGTGCATGCAACTTTTCAACGACATCTGATCTTTCCGACGCAAGGTCGCGACTTTCAGTTTCGTCCTGCTTAATATCATAGAGCTGAAGCGCGCCATTATTTCGTTCGATGAGCTTCCATCGTCCGCTGAAGAGTGCCTTGCCGTCCATGCCCATCGTCACGAAATCTGAAGGCACGATTTCCCTTGCTTCGGCCAATGCCGACCACATGCTCTTGCCATCGGTCAATTGACCGGTTTTTGCACTGCCGGTCGCGGCTTCCATCAGGGTCGGCAACAAATCGGTGACGTGCAGGCGACCGTCATAGTCTGCATCCGTTAATTTGCCCGGCCAATTAATGATGGCAGGGACACGAATGCCGCCCTCTAAAACCGAGCTTTTGCCGCCGCGTAATGGGCCGTTATCGGCGGCGCCGTCAAACATATTGGTGCGCATGAATTCCAGAAATCGACCGGGAATGGGAGTGCCGAACAGGCTTTCCAGACCACCTATAAGGCGATAGGCAAAATTCGGTAGCAAACGATGCTCGGTTAGGCCGCCATTATCGCTCATGAAAAAGATGAGTGTATCTTCGCGAATCCCCTGCTCGTCAAGCTCATCCATCAATTTGCCGATGGCGACATCCATTTCACTGACCATGGCGGCATGCGCTCGCCGTTTTCCCGAAGCAATATAAGCATATTGAGCTAGTGCTTCTGCCGGTGCCTCATTGGGCAAATGCGGGGCGCCGAGCGCAAGATACAGGAAGAACGGTTTTTCCTTATTGCGATTGCGGACGACACGCACGGCTTCAGCAGCAAGCAATTGCGTTGTATAGCCTTCATCGCGCGCTGTTATGCCGTCGCGCTGCCAGTCATAATGTCCGCCATGCACATGGTCCCAATAGCCGACACCGCCTGTCAAATGGCCGTAAAAACTGTCAAACCCGCGCGCATTCGGCAAATGAGCTTTTTTGCGCGGCCCTAAATGCCATTTCCCGGCCAATGCGGTTTGATAGCCATGTTGTTTCAAAAATTCCGGCAATAATTTGCGATCCAGCGGCAAGCCGTTTGGATTGAGTTTGGAATAGGGGCGCGTCACGCCAAGGCGCAGCGCAGATTGACCGGTCAGCAATGAAGCGCGGGTTGGACTGCAAGTCGGGTGGGCGTAAAAGCGCGTTAAACGTTTTCCGGTCGCGGCCAGCCGATCAAGATTTGGGGTTTTGATTTCACTGCCATTAAATCCGACATCGCGCCAACCCAAATCATCGGCCAAAATGACGATGATATTCGGCTTGGCAAGTGCCGGACTTACCGATAAGGCAATCAGAAAAATTAATATAAACCGCATGATAAATGCCTCCTTTTGAGTAAAGGGAAAGTTAATTCCTGACATTTGTCAATTAATTATTGACAAATGTCAATTACGCCTTTTAATAAAGGCATGGAAAAAGCCATCGCAAAATTATCTTCCAATCAAAAGCCAACAAAAGGCGAGAAAGCCGTTACATCGTTAATGGATGCTGCCCTCGCCTTGCTGGGCGCAAACCAATCAAGTGAGTTAACCCCCGGTCTTATTTGTCAGCAAGCGGGTATGAAACGACCCAGCTTCTATACTTATTTCAACTCAGTGGATGAGCTTTTGGATAGTTTATGTGCTCGCGAAGTCAACAATTTCGAGGCAACTTATTTGCGCCATCATGCCGAAAATGACAGCCCTTTATCGCGGATTGTAAGAATACCGCTTTATATTTACGCCCGCGCGCAGCTAGAAATAGGCTGGTTTAAGGTCGTCAGTCATTCCGTGACATGGAAAAGAGAGCAGCGCGAAAAGCGCTTGACGCATTTGCATGCCGATGTGAGAGCAGCTATCGCTTCCGGCCAATTGAAAATGAGCGATGGTCAAATAGATGGGTTTATTTTTCTCTATCTGGCGGCAATCTCGCTGCTCGTCGATAGCCAAAATGAGCGGGCGGTCGCAGACGGGCCGTCGACCGAAGCCCTCAAATTGCTTTTCAAAGGCTCCGGTGCGGATATGGAAACGGTTGAACGCTTGCTGGCTGCCCCGCTTGAGGAGCTTCTAGAATGAGTGATGTCATTATCGTCGGCGGCGGCCCAAGCGGTATGATGGCTGCCTTACTTTTGGGCAAGCACGGCCTGACCAGCCATATTGTTGAGCGGCGCGAAACGATTTTGCAGGCTCCGCGCGCCCATGCGGTAAACGGCAAAACCATAGAAGTTTGCAGTTCGGCGGGCATTGCGGCAGATGAGATATATGCCGCAGGCATGCCGCCATCGCGCGGGGGCATGGTCAATTTCTGGTCGACCCTTTCGGGCACTTATTTGGGCGGACTGCCTTATGAGCGCCAAGACGCGGCCGTGCTTGATCTGGTGTCATACAGGCTGGTCAACATTTCGCAGCCGCAATTTGAAGCCATATTGGCGCGCCATGTCGAGGCCAATGACATGATTACCCTGTCGCGCGGCGTAACGGCGGGGGAACTTGTTGAAAATGATGATGGCATTACGCTGGCAATTGAAGGCGCCGATACGAACCGGCTTCAGGCCGATTATTTGATTGCGGCTGATGGTGCCGGGTCCAGTCTGCGCCGTCAAATGGGCATTGAAATGGAAGGGCCGGACGCGCTTCAGCATTTCATCACAGTTCATTTTCACGCCGATTTATCGGAGCTTATCGGTGACAAGCCGGGGATTTTGCATTGGATTATGGAGCCGTCCGCCAGCGGCACCCTGATTTCTTATGATGACGGTCAAAATTGGGTTTTGATGCATGGCTGTCCGCCCGGCCAGGAAGACCCGAAACTCTATGATGAGGCGCGTTGTATGGCTTTGATTAACGCAGCACTCGGCCGCGATGATATTGAGGTCGCGATGAAAAATGTCAGCCCGTGGGTGATGACCGCTCAAGTCGCTGCCCGTTACCGTCACGGGCGCGCTTTTTTACTGGGCGATGCGGCACATCGTTTTCCGCCGGCCGGTGGACTTGGGCTCAATACAGGCATGGGGGACGCACAAAACCTCGCCTGGAAATTGGCCATGGTCAAAAACGGCATGGCCAATGACTACTTGCTCGACAGCTATGGTAGTGAGCGCAAGGCCGTGGCCGAAACCAATAGCGCGCAAAGCATGGAAAACGCCATGCGCATGTTTGAATTGATTGGTTTTTTGCTAGGGCCTGAACCGGAAAATATGCAAGCGCATTTCGATGAGATTTGTTCTAATGCCGCCAATTCCCCTGAACTGGCCGCCGCAATAGCCGCGCAAAAACCCCATTTTGACAGCCTACGCCTGCAGGTCGGCTATAGCTATGGCAACCATGATGATACGGGCTTGGACATTGACGATTATCGTCCACTTTTCCGCATTGGCGATAGTGTGCCGCACCACAGAATAGCAATAAATGGCACTGATATTTCGCTCACCGAATATCTGCAAGGGACGCAATTTACCCTTTTGGTCAGCCGACATCATCAGCCCCCAAAAGGCGAAATCGCGCAATTAAGAATAATGCATGACGGCACGGATTTCACCGGTGATTGGTCGGCCGGACTTGCGGAATATGATGCGGATTTGGCCGCACTGATGGTACGCCCTGACGGACATATTGCGGCGCATTTCCATGCTGCTGATTTGTCGCAAGATAATGTTGCGCAGGCATTAGAGAAAAATTTGCGAGGGGCATAGGAGGGAATTATGGATTTGGGATTGAAAGGGAAGAAGGCCATTATTTGCGCTTCATCACGCGGACTTGGCTTTGCGTGCGCCACGGCTTTGGCGCGAGAAGGGTCGGATGTAATCATTAACGGGCGCGATGTCGAGGCTCTAAAAGCGGCAGAAGCGGAGATCGCAGAGCTGCAAGGCGGCAGTGTCACCTCTGTCATTGGTGACCTCAATACACAAACTGGCCGTGATGCAATTTTGCAGGCTTGCGAGGCGCCTGATATTCTTGTCACCAATAATAATGGCCCACCGCCCGGCACTTATGACCAATGGGATGAAGCCATGTGGCAGGAGGCTTTCGCCGCCAATATGATTGCCCCCGCACTGCTCATTCGCGCCGTCATTGACGGCATGCGTGCCCGCAAATTTGGCCGTATTGTCAATATTACTTCGGCCATGGTCAAATCCCCGCATCCCAATATGGGGCTTTCCACATCCGCCCGCTCGGCACTGACGGCGTTTTCCAAAGGGCTGTCGAAGGAAGTCGCGAAGGATAATGTAACGATAAACAATATGCTGCCCGAACGGTTCGACACGCAGCGTCAGCAACAAATGGCCGAACTGGCTATGGCATTAAAAAATATAACTTACAAAGAGGCGCGCGCTGAAATGGAAGCGACCATCGCAGCCGGTCGCCTTGGCCGACCGGATGAGTTTGGTGACGCATGTGCTTTTCTATGCAGTGAACAGGCCGGTTTTATTTCCGGCCAGAATTTACAATTGGATGGCGGCTCTTATGTCGGCCTGATTTAGCGAGGAGAAAATGGATACGAATTTGATTGCCCATATATTGGTCAGTGTGGTGGCCGTTATGATTATGATTGGCCCGATGGTAGCTGATTTCAACCGAACGCATGCGACCAATCCGCTGTGGACGCCGCATGCACGCTTTCACGTTGTTTGGCAGGTTTTGACCAATTCGACTTTGGCTTTACTCACGCTTTACTTCATTTGGGGCGCAGGCCATCTCATGCTCGGCGCGCTGATGAATTACATCTGGATTGCCACTTTTTTTGCGACACTCGCCGCCATGCCGATGTTTGAGGGCGCGCTGGCCGATGAAAACGGCATTAAGCCATTTATCTGGAAGTTCGGCGATAAGATGGTGAAAGTCGATACGAATCTTTTCGGCGCTTGCATGATGACTGTATTGAATACAGCTGCATTGGTCATCAGTTAGAGGCAATGAAAATGGTTCTGCAAATTATCGGCCTTGCTTTCGGTGCTCTCATAATTGTTTTTGTGGCGCGCAGCTTTTACGTTTCACAACCGCTTTTTAAGGAGAAAATAAGGCAAGCCCCCGACAGTGCTTTTTCCTTGGCTCCGGTTGAGCAAGCGCTGAGTTTTGCGCGAACGAAAAACGGCAAGAGCCTGCTGGTGGTGGCAATGAATCGCGAAGGCGTGCGCGCCATTGACCTTGCCGCAGCAACAGCGTCTCAAGGCAGCGAGCCGTTGGATTTTTTACGCGCTTTGGGCGATGAAAAATTGCGCGCGGTGATGAACAGCGACGCGACGACTTACAATTGGCGGGATCTGGATGTGCCGTTTGATTCGCAAAGCGGCATTATTGCGGCGGGGGTTAATTTTAAGGCCCATGCGGAAGAGACCGGCCTCGAAGACGGGCCGTTTCTGTTCCCGAAACTGTCAACGCCGAGCGCTTGGCAGGCGCCGGTCAAAAAACGCACAAGGCTCGATTATGAGGTCGAGCTCTGCGCTGTAGCCATTGAGGATATTGCGCTAGGCAAAAGCGGGCGCTTCGCTTTTGTGCTGTGTAATGATTTGACCGACAGATGGGCGCTGTTGCGTCATATTAATCTTAAAAAGCCAATGGGGCGCACCGGTTTTCCTGAGGGCAAGGGCGGCGATGGCATGCTGCCAGTCGGTGCCATTCTCATCGTGCCGCGCAAACCGGATTTTTACCAACAGATTGAATTGGGGCTGGCGGTCAATAATCGACTGCGCCAGCGCGACAGTGCCGGCATGATGATTTGGGATGCGCCATCAATCGGGCAAAAAGCTCTAGCGCTTTGCGATAAAGATTTTTATCTGCATGGCGAGGTTATTAGGCTGGCAGAATGTGGCGGTTTAAAAAAAGGCACAGCCATATTGCTTGGCACACCAGAAGGCGTGGCCTTTCAAATGCCTAACATATGGATGCCGTGGGCTTACTTGCGCCAAGGTGATACGGTAACGGCTTTCGCCTCGCATTTGGGTGTTTTGGAAACCCAAGTAGAATAATGAAACTTGCGCGCTGGGAGATATACCACTAACCCCCAATTACCCATGTTTCACGGACCGTGTGATCCGGAACTCGGGTCTTTTCTTGGTAGACCATATGGATGACCACAAATAGGATTTGCTCTCGCCTACAAAAGTGCTAACCTATTGATATTCTGAGACCATGCGCCTAAGGGCGTGCCGTCAGAGACCTAATTCGGCTTTGGCGTCATTATGTGAAACCTGCACTACCGGCTCATCATCGCGCCCGTCAATCGAACTTTCCGGCCCGACAGGGTGACGCCAATCGGCACCGGCGATAAAATGCCACCAGCTTGGGTTTTTCGGGCTTGGTATGCGAAACACCACACCGCCGGCTTCACCGAAACCGGCTTGCGGTTTTTCAGCATCGGTGACATAGCCGGTCGCGTCAACAAAACGGGCAAATTGCGCATTGGTCACTTCTGTGGCGTCAATATCAAATGCCGTTACGGCAACAGGTTTGGGTGGCCCTTCTTCCTCATAGGCCGGATGCGCGCCCATAATGAATTGTCCGGCTTCAAGCTTTTGGGGTGCCATGTTTGGGGCTATGCAATCGGCATTTTTCCGGCTTTCATCCTCTTGTGAACCCTCACAAGCGGCCAGTGAAAAGGCGACAATTATAAAAAGAGGCCAAATTAACGGCGATGATTTTTGACGCAGTCTCATGGCGGCTCCTCTAAATAGATTAGATTATCCAACAATACGGCACCTTATAACACAAGCCGTTCTAAAATGGCACTTATGGTGTCATTATCATTGTATTTTCGATCAGGCCGCGTAAAATAGAGAAAATGAAAATACGCAAAACCCCTGATCATTGTTTCGACAATCTGCCCGATTATGATTTCGCGCCGAATTTTGTAACGCTTGACGATCAAGAAGGCGGCACATTGGATATGCATTATATCGAAGCCGGGCCGGCCGATGGTCAGCCCGTGGTGATGATACATGGCAATCCAACGTGGTCATTCATGTGGCGCAAACTCGTAAAACAGCTTGCCGCCGCCGGTTATCGCGCCATTGCTATTGATATGATCGGCATGGGGCGGTCTGATAAGCCGACGCGGATGAAGGATTACACTGTTGCGCGGCATGAAAAATGGGTCAGCCAAGGCTTGTTCGATAAGCTCGATTTGCACGGCGTGCATTTGGTGCTCCACGATTGGGGCGGCATAATTGGCCTGCGCGTTGCAGCCGACCATCAAGATCGTCTGGCCAGCATCACTTTTTCAAACACCGGATTACCGGTGCGCGATCCGGCGGATAAAATAGATGAGATGGCCATGCCGGGCTCGGGTTTTCTGCGCAAGTTTCAGCTCTATGTGCGCTTTAACCCGTTTTGGCGCCATTGGCATTTGTTGGCCAAAATCTGCACAAGCCAATTGACCAAACAGGTCGTTGCAGGCTATGCCGCGCCCTATCCCAATTTCCGTTATTTGACCGGCAATCGCCAATTCACGCAAATGTTGCCGACGCGCTATGACAATCCGATGCTGGTCGATAATTTCCGCGCGCGGCAAAAACTGGCGGCCTTTGACAAACCGTTTCTCTGTCTTTTTTCGGACAAAGACATTGTCGCGCCGACCGGCCATCAATCCGTGCGCCCGTTTATCAAAAGTGCGGCCAAACGCGAGCCGGTGATTTTAAAAAATGGCGGCCATTTTCTGGTGGAAGATTTGCATGATGAATATGCGTCCGCCTTATTGGGCTTTTTGCGCGAAATAGGTTAGGCGCGGCCTAAACCCAAACTTCACGATGGTTTCGGCGCTCGACGCGCCGGTCAGCGCGTGTGTGCATAATAGATGACAGGCCGGTCTCGCCAAGCAAGCCATCGACTTGTTTTTGCGCTGCTTCATCCAACCCGTCATAGGCGTTTTGAATGCGCTGTAGCATGAAAATGCGATAGGGCATGACAACGGCGGTGACCTGTTGGCCGCGCCATTCAAACCGGCATTTGCCGATGCCACGGCCCAAGCTCTCACCGCCGACTACTTCATTTTTCGCCGGTTGGTTATCGGCCAGCCATTCATTGGTGAAAGACACCATGGCCTCTATTTCCGGCAGATAATCGCTGGCCACACGCCGCAATAAAACCTTCAGTGTGTCGGGAATGCTGTCATCTTCCAGAAGGCTTTCATCACGGCCGATAAATTCCACCATATCGGCGCTCGGATTGCGCATACGCTCGGTCCAACGCAACAACATTTGCGCTTTTTCCTGCATCAGTCTGAGCGGATGCGGGTCGCGTCCCAAATGCGCATAAAGCGAGGCAAACAGGCCGAAATCCCCAATGGTAGGGGCGCCGCCTAAGAGATAGGGCTGGGCAGCGAAATGGGCGTCCAATTCGGCCATCAACTCGTGATAGGCTGACTCAATTTCAGGTGCCGTGTCTTCTGTCACGCCGAATTGTATGGCTGCTTTGCGCATGCGACCAGCCGCGTGCAGCGCCATATCGCGACGCTCTTCAACCGGCAAATGCGGCATGGCGAAGAGGCCGAATTGCTGCAAAATAAAGTCGAGATTATCGTCGTCAAAATTCCAACGATAATGCATTGCCGGACGCAACATCCCTTCGCCGCCAAAGATTTCCATTATCAGGGATGTAATGAGATGTTTGGGCGTCTCAGGATAGGCCGGGCACCGCGCCAAATTGCGGCTTTCAAACCAGTCAATAATATCGACACCATCCTGCACAATCTCGCCCTGAGGGGTTTCCATCACCGGAATAATCCAGCGTCCAATGGCCGGTCTTATATGCGCGTCATAATGCGGGTCCGCCGGTGAAATGTCGTCAAAATCAATATGCTGTTTTATGAGATAGGCTCGCGCCTTTCCGGAATAAAGCGAAACGCTCCAACTGTAGAATTTGAATTTATCGGTCATGTTTTGCCTTTTCGCGAAAGAACCATGATTTGTGCTAATGCCGCCAAAGCGAGCAGTAACAAGGCGACCCAGAGGCGCGGCGATAAAAGCGCGCCAAAACGGATGCCGACCGGCGTGGCCAATGTTGCGGAAAGCGCCGCCTTTTTGAATATATGACTGTCGGAAAAATCAGTATCCATAACCATATGCAACAGGTCGCGGCGGCTCCGATAGCGGATAATGCCGACGCCTGTCCAACCCGGATTGGCGCTCGTTCCCCAAGCCTCAATATAGCCGCCCAGCATATTGCCGGATAAGGCAGGATAGCTGCCACGGCGCAATGCCTTACCCATAAAGGGGCGGAAATATTTATCCAAAACCGCCGCCGCGCTCATCATTTTGCCGCTACCCGGCTCGGCAATCTGGCCGCGAAAGTAGGTGCCAAAATTGACCATGAAAAACTCACCGCCATTATCCGAGCGCATGAAATCGGTAAGGGCTTGTTGTTGGTCGGGCGACAATGTTTCAGAGGCGTTGATATGGCTTGAAAACTTTTCAATTTCATCCTGTGTCAACGGGCCGTGCCAGTTTTCGTGCCAGCCCAAAAACAGGAGATAAAGCAAAATCGCCGTCGCCCATATGGGATATGTCATATTTCTCATGGCCACGCGCCCTCTTGAAGATTTGGCAAACATTATAAATTGACACAATTAATGTCAATTTATAATGTCGTGCCATAATATAGGGCGCTCCGAATAATAATATCGGAGCCGATTGGGAGACTTTGGGCTGATGGAAAAAATAAAAAATATGAGCAGGCGCGCGCGAATTCTTGCCCTCACCGTGCTGGTTTTGAGCAGCATGCTGCTTGTCGGTTATGTCAATCGCGCGGCGCTGATTATTTCCTTTGTCGGCTTTGCGCAAAAAGCGGCATATCCGGTCGGGCCGAACCGCCCGGTAAATTGGCAAAATGCCGGCGCATGGCAGGGTGAGGGCAAGCGCCCGCCCAATATTGTCGTCATTTTGACCGATGATATGGGCTTTAATGATGTCAGCTATCATGGCGAAGGGTTGATTGAAACGCCGCATATTGACCGCTTGGCCGATGAAGGGGTGCAATTTGCCAATGGCTATGCCGGCAGCGCCGTATGCTCCACCTCGCGCGCCATGCTGTTGACCGGCCGCTATTCTACGCGTTTTGGGTTTGAGTTTACACCGACGCCCGACAGTTTTGCCCCCATTTTACAACAATTAATGCAAACCGACCAGATGCCCCGTCAAATGGAATTTCTTGCGCTTGATGAAAATAGCTTGGGCAGCGAATTGACCTTTTGGCAGCGCGGCTTGCCGATTGAAGAAGTCACTTTGGCGGAAGAATTGCGCGCCAAAGGTTATCGCACTTTGCATGTCGGTAAATGGCATTTGGGGCGGGTCGATGAGTTGCTGCCGCGCGCGCAAGGTTTTGACGAAAGCCTGCTCATGTCCAGCGGCCTTTATTTGCCGATCGATGACCCGAATGTGGTTAATGCGCGCAATGAATTTGCCGTCATGGATAAGGTGCAATGGGAAGTGCTGGATTATGCAACCAGCTTTAATGGCGGCCCGCGGTTTCGCCCCGACGGTTATTTGACCGATTATTTCACCGATGAGGCGGTCAAGGCGATTGCCGCCAATAAAGAGCAACCGTTTTTCCTCTATCTGGCGCATTGGGGCCCGCATACGCCCTTGCAAGCGACCAAAGAAGATTATGCTGCTGTCGGTGATGATTTTCCCGACCATCGCTCGCGCGTTTATGCCGGTATGTTGCGCGCGATTGACCGCTCGGTCGGGCGCGTTATGGCGGCGCTGAAAGAGCATGGCATTGATGACAATACGCTGGTCATTTTCACCAGTGATAATGGCGGTGCCAATTATATCGGCATGCCCAATATCAATAAGCCGTATCGCGGCTGGAAGCTGAGTTTCTTTGAAGGCGGCACGCATGTGCCTTTCATCATGCGCTGGCCCGAACAATTGACACCCGGCACGACCTTCGAGCATCCGATATCGCATCTCGATATCATGCCGACGGCTTTGAGTGCGGCGCAAACCGAAGCGCAAGCGGCCCTGATAGACGGGGTTGATTTGCTGCCCTATTTAACCGGCAAAAAGCGCGGTGCACCGCGCGATACGTTGGTTTGGCGCTCGGGCCAATATCAGGCTATTTTGTCAAAAGGCTGGAAAATGCACCGCAGCGAACGGCCCGAGCAGACGCGGCTTTATGATGTGACGCAAGACCCGACCGAACAAAATGATGTCAGCGCCAAATATCCTCAGAAAATTGCTGAATTATCGGCCTTATTGGATAGCCATAATAGCGCGCAAGCGCCCCCCAAATGGCCGAACGGTGTTTTAATGCCGATTTGGGTCGACAAAACGCCGGCCGATCATGTGACGCTGGAAGATGATTATATTTTATGGCCGAATTAGGGTAAAAAAATTGCATGAGTAATCAGCCCGAATTGAAAATTGTCGATGGCCGCCGCAAGAGGAGCGAACGCAGCCGCGCCGCCATCATCACCGCCACGCTTAATCTGATTGATAATGGCAATTTTGCGCCGACGGCGCAGCAAATTGCTGAAGAGGCGGGCATTGGTCTGCGCTCTTTCTTCCGTCACTTTGACGATATGGAAGCCTTGATGGATACGATTGACCAGCACATGCGCGAATTTTACGAGTCGCTTTTCGTGCGTCCTTTTAAAGATGGCACGCTGGAGGAGCGCGTTGAGGATATTGTTATTGATCGCTCGGAAGCCTATGAGCGTTTGAAGAAACTGATGATGACGTCACAAGCGCAATTATGGCGCTCGGAAGTGGTGCAGAAAAACTATGCGCGCAATCAAAAAGGCTTGCGCAAGCATTTGGAAAAATGGTTGCCCGAATTGGCAAAATTGTCGGCGGCGCATCGCGAGGCAGTGCATGCGGCTGCATCATTTGAAAACTGGCATCGTCTGCGCCAGCATCAGAAACTCAATATTAGTGACGCGCGCATGGCCATGATGGTCGCGATCAAAAGCTTGTTGGACTGATATGATAAAACGCATATTGATTTCGCTGGCCGTCATATTGCCCGCTGTGATGATAGCCCTTTTATGGTTGGCGTTTTTTTCACCGCGCCCGCCTTTGACGACCGATGCAGCGACTTTGGCCGGTGACGGCAGCACGCTTGATTATTGCCGCCTGCCGGAGCTGGACGGCACGGGCAAAAATGCCCGAGACATTGCCAAAGGCAACACGCCGGGCTGTGCTTATAGTCACTTTCCCTTGCCCATATTGGCCGATTGTACGGAGCCGCTGCCGCCGGAAGCCGATGACATTCGTGGGCTGTGGCGTGGTGTAGCGGGTGATAAAATCGGCCATGTTGAGCGCGTCGAGCAATGTGGGCATCGCACCGTCATCACGGCGGGGGGGATTATTCACGATTATGGCCCCAACAGCACGGCCGGTCTCAGCACCAATGATACGGAAGGCGGTGTTACGTTCACCATTGGCGATAAGGCTTATTGCCCGCGCACCTCAGCCGCCATGATTTGGCAAGATAAGGCGTTGGACTTTCATGTCTTTGGCTGGGGTCCGGTGGTGGTGCGTCGCTATATGGACGGCGATCAGCTGATTTGGGAATATGCAGATGGCAGCATCACGCGCATGAACCGTATTTGCCGATTGCCGGAAGAGCATAAAATGCCGCGCCTGCGCGGGGCGCAGCTCAAACTGTTTTAGAGCACCTCTTCCAATGCGCTGAGGCAGGTGTGTACATTTTTAGAACGCGGCGTCGAGCAGGGTGCGTAACTTGCTCGGCGTTTCAAGCGGTACCGGATTGGCTTGCACCCAATGATTTTGCAGCGCGCCTTCAGCGATTTGACCAAGCTGGTCTTGGCGCACGCCGACATCGCGCAGCCGCGTCGGTTGCCCCAAATCGGCTATCAGCGCCGCCATGGCATCAGCCGCTTTACCGCCATGATGGCCCAGCGCATCGGCAATCAAAGCTTGTTTTTCAGCCGTCGCCGGCACGTTATAGCGCATGACATGGGGCAGCATGACACAGCTTGTGTGCCCATGCGGCACGCCGGCCACGGCGCCAAGCTGGTGTCCAATGCCATGGCTGGCACCATACGGCACCCGGTTTAACCCCATGCAGGCCAACCAAACGCCGGTTTGGCTGTCGAGGCGCGCGTCTAAATCATCCGGTGTTTCAAGATTGCGTCGCAAAGATTTGCCCAGCAGACGAATGGCGTGCAGCGCGCAGCCATCGGCTATTGTTTCGGGCGCTTTCGAGCACAGCGTCTCAACCGCATGGTCAAGGGCACGAACACCGGTCGAAAGCCAGAGGGCTTGGGGCGTGTGCAGCGTCATGCGCGGATCGAGAATGATATTGACCGGCCCGATAAAGCGTCCCGTATGCATATGTTTAATCTTGGTTTCCGGATCAACACAGCCGCCCAAATCACTGAACTCGGCCCCCGACAATGTGGTCGGCACGGCGATTTGGCGTATCGGTGGGTCGGCGATTTCAGGATAGACGCGCACGCCGTCAGCATTTGCTTTGACCGCAAGAGCGTCGATACCGGCGGCATCAGTCACATTGGCAGCCAAGCATTGCAAGGCAATTTTTATCGTATCCAAAGGCGTGCCGCCGCCAATGGTGCACACCAAATCAGCTTTGGTGTCGCGCAAAAATTGCGTCGCCTCAATGACTGAGGCGCGCGGCACATGCTCGACAGTTCCATCGAACACACCGACACATTGCGACCCCAAGGCCGCGGCTATTTCGGCTACCTTTTCGGTTTTTCGGTTGAGCGTTTTAGACGCAATCAGGGCCACTCTTTTGGCACCGCGTTGCGCCGCGATTTGGTTGACCGCCGTCGCTGCGAGCATACCCATATGCACACCGTCCAGCGCCAAAAGCGGATAATATCTTTCTTGCACGAGCCTGTCCCTTCGAGCGAACTATCTGGCAATGCCCGCAGTGTTGAAACGCGGACCCTCAATTAAAACCTATTTTCGAGGGCTCGCAATCACCTTATCAGCCATGCCCGAGTAATGTTCACTCGCCGGGCTGAGGCGGCGTGGTTTCGCTCATCATTTCGGTCACGACGTCATCCGGCATTTGTGTAAAGTCCGGTGCGTCGGGCGCAAAATGCATGGCCGGCTTATCGGGTTATGGCCCGGTAAAGGGGTGCAAATATTAGGAAATTTCGCCAATATCGAGAATAGGTGCGGCGTCCAATTCATCAGCATCGATCAGCGCGGCGACACGCTCCAATGCCGAGGTAATCATCGATTGTTCCCACGCCGGCAATTCACCAAATGCGGCGGTAAATTTCTCGTGCAGCATTTCCGGCGCATCGTCCAACACGGTTTCCCCCATTGGGGTGAGCGAGAAGTAATGCCGCCTTTTATCGGTCGCATCCGGCGCCCGCATAACCAGCCCGCGCGCTTCCAATTTGCGCATCAAAATGGTTATGGTGCCGCGCGATAAAGACATGCTTTCGGCCAGATGAGAAGGGCTGAGGGTTTCGGCGCGTTTAATCTCTTGCAAAGCGATGAGCTGGGACACGGAAATAGCCGAAGCTTTGGCCAATTTGCGCGACCCTGATGAGGTGGCCCGCGATATTTGGCGCAGCGCAATAAGTGCATCATCTGTCTTTTGCGACATTCCTTTTAGCCCCTGAAGCCCGAAACCTAAAAGCCCGTAACTTAAAAATCCGTAACTTAAAAACCCGCAACCCTAAAGCTTATCTTTAGTCATTTTATGCTCTTGCCATAATGACTTTACAAGCGAAATGGCAATGATGAATAAAACAAAAGTGAAAGGCAAAGCGGCAGACAAGGTCCAGGCTTGCAAACTGTCCAGCGCTTTTGTGCCGCCACCAACCAGCAAGACCACGGCGAAAAGCGAGATAATACACGCCCAAAAAACCCGTTGAACAGGCGGTGTTTCGGTTTTGCCACCGGCGGCGACGCTGTCGATAACCAATGCGCCGCTATCTGACGAGGTAACAAAAAATACCATTAGCAATACCAGACCAATAAGGCTGGCCAGCGACCCCATTGGCAGGTTTTCAAAAAGCTGGAACAGCACGATTGAGACATCGCCAATGCCGCCCGATAGCGCGCCGATACCGTTCTTGGCTTGATAAATCGCTGCCGTGCCAAACGATGAAAACCAGATGGTTGCGATGGCAAGCGGCGCCAGCAGTGTGACCAGAATAAATTCGCGAATGGTGCGGCCGCGCGAAATACGGGCCAAAAACAGACCGACAAAAGGTGACCAGCTGATCCACCACGCCCAATAAAAAATCGTCCAGCCGTGGAAGTAAGTTGTGTCTTCGCGGCCGATGAAATTACTGAGCGGCAAATAAGCCCCCGCATATTGCACCAGTGCGTCGCCATAACTCAGTAAAATCGCACCGGTCGGGCCGGTGATCAAAATATACACAAGCAGTATCGCTGCCAGCGCCATGGTGAAATTGGACAAGACGCGAATGCCGCGGTCGAGGCCGCGCACAACCGAGGTGACGGTGACCAAGGCGATAATCAGGATAAAGCCGATTTGTGTCGGCAGGCCGCTTTCTATGCCGAAGAGAAAGCTTAGACCGGAAGCGGCTTGGCGCGCCCCCAGCCCCAATGAGGTCGCAAGGCCAAACACCGTCGCCAATATGGCCAAGAGGTCAACAATATGGCCGGGCCAGCCCCAAGCGTGATTGCCGAAAATCGGATACAACACGCTGCGCGGTGCCATTGGTAGGCCTCTATTGAGGGTGAAATAGCCAATGCCGAGGCCGACCAGTGCGTAAACCGACCACGGGCCAATACCCCAATTGAACAGGGTTGCGCCCAGTGCAAGGTTTTCTGCCGCCGCTGAATTGGCCTCGACATTAAACGGTGTGCCATACCAGCCGGTATAATAAGCCAGCGGTTCAGCCGCGCCATAAAACGTCATGCCAATGCCGACGCCGGCAGAGAACAGCATGCTTATCCAAGATATCATGCCGAATTGCGGGGTGGCGTCTGCGCCGCCCAGTCGAATGCGCCCAAGCGGCGATACGCAAAGCGCCAGAATGAAAATGGTGAACAGACTAACCGAGAGCGAGAAGAACCAGTCAAAGCCACTCATCAGCTGATTGCGCAAATCGAGCAAGAAAACCGAGGCCGGGCCGGGCATGGCCAGCACAATGGTCGAGACCAGCACCGCAATGGCAGCGCTGACGGGGAACACCGGATGGTGGAAATCAAACACCGAAACGCGCCGATTGTCCTGGCCGGGCTGATAATCAATATCTGTTTTTCGCATCCTAATTCCCTGCAGCTTCGGGGTGATAATGGTCGCCGAGTGCTTGTTTCAACACGTCGAGATAAGCCTCGAAAGGCCGCCACGCATCGACACCTTTGCGGTTGAGCGGTTGGCGTACTTGCGCCGAACTGGCGGTGCGCACGGCCCGCTCGGTATTATGAAACTCAAGACAGGCTGGCTCAAATGGCAGCCCGAGATAATCCAGCATGCGGCGCACTTGGCCTTCCAAATCATCCAGCACATCTTCGTGTTGCACGTGCAAAATCTTGCCCGGTAGCACCTCGTGCCAATGCGCCATCAGCGATACATAATCAGTATAATAGCGACCGATTTCTTCCAGCCCATAGGTAAATTCTTGGCCTTGCGCGAATAATTGCTTAAAGCCCGAAAAGCAGCAATCCATCGGGTTGCGTCGCGCATCTATAATTTTGGCGTTCGGCAGAATGAGATGGATAAGCCCAATATGGCGGAAATTATTCGGCATTTTATCGGTGAAAAACGCCGCGCCTTGGCGGTGCAATTTTGTCTCTTCGATAAAATCGCGACCAAGTTCGGCCAGCTTATCGCCATCAAGCTCGTGCAGAACGCGCGGATAAAGGCTGTAATCGGCACGGTTGGGCCCACGCAGCTTATGGCTCAGGCTCAAAATATTGGGCAGTTCCAGGGTGCCGTCAATTTGGCTGTGCGAGGCGAGGATTTGTTCAATCAGGGTCGAACCGGCGCGCGGCAGACCGACGATAAAAATCGGGTCGGGCGCGGCATGGCCTTTGCCGCTTTGCGCGGCGAATAATTCTTTGGTGCAAAATTCTTTTTGCCGCTCAAACTCTTCGTGCATGGCCTCGGCGGTGTAGCGGCTTTGCGCTTTCTTGATGCGATTGCCCTCAGCGTAATGAGTGAAGGCGGCGTCGATATCGCGGCGTTTTTCGCAAGCGGCGGCCAGCGCGAAGTGAATATGGGCACGGTCATCGAGCGAACAACGTCCATCATCCAGCAGCGCTTTCATGACGATAATTTCGTCATTGGAAAATTCATAAGTTTTGAGATTGGCCAGCGCATAAAAAGCCTGCCCATTATCATTGCGCACAGACAACGCTGCCTGATAAGCCCGCACGGCTTCATCGTGATGGCCAAGTGCTTTTTCAATATGACCGCGCAAAATCAGAAAACCCGGATTGTGGGGCTCGCGCACCAACAGGTCATTAACCGTTTCAATGGCAGTGACATTGTCACCATGCTGCATATCCTCAATGGCTTTTTGAAACACAAAGGCCGGATTGTCCGGCGCTAAAGCCAGCATACGGTTGCACATCTCGGCTGATTTGGCGAACTTCTGTTGTTTTCGCATAATCAGCATATAATCCTTCATCAAGCGCGGATTATCGCGCGCGCGCTGCATAGCGCTTTCCAGCAAATACGCGGCATCTTCATAAGCCCCGACACGCGCCGAAATATCTGCGAGCAAACGCATGGCATCGGTTTGGGTCGGGTTTTGCAGCAGAAATTGCTTTATCTGTTTTTCGGCTTTTGCCAAACGCCCTTCATTCAATAAATGATGGGCGCGTAAAACCTCCGGCGGCAGGCTTTCATAATAGGCCAATTCTGCGCGCGCATGTCCGGCCATAGCGGTTTGGTTGCTGGCCTCGAGAATTTTAATCTGCTCGCGCCATGCCGCCAAAATTGCCGGATTGGCTTCGCTTGCGCGTTGATAATTGCTCAGCGCTTCGCGGACACGGTTTTCAGCGCGGCAAATATGCGCCTCTTCCAAAAAGGCGCGGCCCAGAAACGGCTCAATATCAAAGACCTGCTGCACAAAGGCGCGTGCCGCTTTCAAATCATCTTGGTAGCGCGCGCATACGGCACTTAAATAAAGGGTCTCCAACCGTTCGGCTTTGGCCTCATGGGGCTGGGTGTTTTGGTCAGCATCCGATTGCGCCATATCGGCCAATTGGGTTGCCAAAATAGCGGAAGCGGAGGAAAAATCCCCCGCTTCCATTAATTCTTGAACCTGTGCGCGGCTCATATCAATCCATTGGTCGATTTAGAAATCGCGCGAAAAGCGAACGCCGATGGTCAGCGGACGCGCCGGTGTGACACGCTCAACATCATTGACGTAATTGCGTGCCAGCTCGGCATATTCATCGGTTGCGTTATCGACATAAACTTCACCCGACCAATTATCGGCCGTTACACCGGCGCTGATATTCACCATGGTATAAGCGTCAATCTTGTCGCGGTTGATTTTGATAATGTCGCTATATTGCTTATCGGTATAGACGATTGACGGCATCACATGCGCCATCAGACCGCCACCGAATTCCCACTCGTAACGCGCCCGCACATTGAATTGCATCTCCGGCGCATAAGCCAGAGACGAGCCCTCTTCCACATCATTGGTCGGCACCAGAACTTTGGTGACTTCCGTGTCCAGCAGCGAGAAGGCGCCGGTCAGTGTCAGATCGCCCATGTTTTCGGGGATATAGGTAATGTCGCCTTCGATGCCCATAACCTCGGCATCGGCCGCATTTTCAGAGAAGAACAAATTGGCGATGGACGGGTCAAAAATCGTCGTTTGCATTTGTTCAATCTGCACGAAAAAGGCGCTGCCATTAAAACGCAGGCGACGATTATCGGAGGTTATTTTCCAACCAAATTCATAGTTTTTCATTTCGTCAGTATCGACACTATACGGCACCGCATAATCGCTACCATCGGGGCTTGCCCCGCCGGGGCGGTTTAAAATGCCGGGACGGAAGCCCTCGGAATAAGTCGCATAATACAGCTTATTGGCGTCGGGCGTGTAAGACAGACCTAATTTAACAATCGTGCCATCGGCTTCGGCCTTATCGATACCGGCATCGCCCGCTTTCGAAAATTTGGTCGTCAAATTATGGCTTGTCGGCTCGAAAGCGCCGGGCGTCGTGTTATTGGACAGGTCGTTATCCTTCGCACCAAAACCCGGTGTTGCCGCACCGGTCAAATCGGTTTCAACGTCATAATAACGCGCGCCCAAAGTTACGGTCCACAAGTCCGGGACAATATCGAAATTGGCTTCCCCAAACACACCCAACTGATCATCGGTGCGGGTGATGTCATTGCGGAAGATGGTGTTGGCAGGCCATGCCCCTGCGCGGCTGATACCGGATGTCGGCACAGACGAAAGCGGGTTGGGGAAGTAAGCCTTTGACGCGGCGCCAAGATACACAAAATCATTGCGCTCTTTTAATTCCAGCTCCGACATGAAAACACCAAAAGTGGCATCAACCATATCGGTGATGGGCCCCGAGAAACGAATTTCATGCGACTGATTGGTCAGGTCATTATAGGCCGTAACCAGACTTTCCGGTGTGCCGCAATCCCCATTGGGCATAACGCCCGGTTCAGCAACCGTACCCAAGCCGACATGGCGCTCATAAGTGCTAAGAGCGTCGCCGTCCACTGTCGCATTGGGGTAAGAGACGCTGGTGTCGCACACATAATGCGGCAAATACTGACCGACATAGACATAGTCGGTATAGTCAACCACCTGGTCGGTTTCGCGCTCGGTCAGCGCACCAGTATAAATGGCTTGTAAGCCGCCCAATTCGCCCTCAAACGTCCAATTCACATTGGTAAATTCATCGGTCATGGTGTCGTTTTGGAACCGCGAAATATTATAGTCGCCTTTCGACGGGTCGTCGAAAAACACCCCATCGGATTCCAATTTTTGCGAAGTCACCGAGACCAAAACATCGATGCCGTTTTCGGTCTCATATTTACCGCTGACACGGACACCACGATATTCAGTCTCGTTAATGTCGTCGCCGGCAATATCGGTATTATCGGCGAAAGGTGCGGTCACACCGCTCAAGTCGAGCTGGTTTGCGGTGACTGCAACGCCCGGGGAACCATTTTCAGGCCGTTTGAATTCGGTGTTGAACCCGCGTCGCTTCAAAGTGACGGCCTCACCATTTGAGCGCATTGTTCCCTGCACGCGGAAACGCGCCGAATCCTTCATCGACACTTCATCAGTGGAAGCGACATTATCGATATAGCCGCCCCGGCGGTCGGAATAAACAACCGTCCGCACGGCGAAGCGGTCATTGACCGGGAAGTTGGTAACCAATTCAACTTTCGAGCTTGGGTCGCCTTCAGGTGTGAAAGAAGCCTCGACGCGACCTTGGTTGGAATATTCGCCAATCACCGGCTTATTGGTAATCAGGCGCACAACACCGGCTTGCGAGCTGGCGCCAAACAAAGTGCCTTGCGGGCCGGACAGCACTTCAACGCGCTCCATATCAACCGCATAAACATCGAGATTACGACCGGGCTGCGTCAAAGGCTGCTCGTCAAGATAAAGCGCCACATTAGGGGCCAGACCGGCAACACCGGCGGTCGTCAGATTGGGTGTGGTCGAGGCAACGCCGCGAATGTAAATCGTGTTTTGACCGGGGCCGGAACCACCCGCTGTAATACCCGGCATTTGCACCAAATAATCGGTGAAGACATCAACGCCCAGTTCATCAAGCTGTTGCTCCCCAAGCGCGCTGACGGAAACCGGCACATCCTGCAGGCTTTCTGATTTCTTCCGAGCCGTGACAACAATCTCGTCAATCGCGCCTTGCGCGATAGCCGGCAAGGTGACGGCGGCCGATAAAGTAATGGCCGATGCGCTGGTTAACAGTTTTTCTTTAAACAAAGTCTCTCTCCCAAAAGCAACTTAATCGCTTAAATAATCAAATAAATAGTCATTCTTAAGTTCTAAAATCGCTGGAAACCTATAAAAATATAGTTTGAATGTCAAACAAAAACTCAAGAATTATGCTTTTACAGGTTGATAAAAGAAGCTTTCCAAAGGGGCAAAGCACACCAACGCCAAAAAACCGGTTTGGCAATTCCTAACCGCAATAACCCTTTATTCGGAGACGCTTATCGCGCCGTCGAGCGCGATGGTGATGCGCGTGCCGTCGCGCGCGCTCAACACACCCTCGGGGCGAATATCATCGACGCCGCGCATGAAAATGCGGTCCATGACACTGTTTTGCGGCACCGGTGCGTAATGATAAAAAACCAGCAAATCAACGCCCGCCTCATTGGCGGCCTCGGCTGCTTCGACCGGTGTGGCATGATAATCCAACGTGTCATGGATAATTTGCGCCAAATCGGTTTGGCCGTTCTCGGACAGGGCGTCGATGACGGTTCCAACCAAATGCGGTTGTAAAACCTCGTGGATGAGCACGTCGACATCCTGCGCCGCGGCAATCAGATTATTGTCTTTGACGGTATCGCCGCTGATCAAAACCGAGCGGCCTTTATAGTCAAACCGAAAGCCCATGGCCGGTTCAATCGGCGGATGGGAGACGGTGACGGCGGTAATCTTCAGCCCATCGCGGTCATAAAAAACGCCGTCTTCAGAAATGGTGTTGGCTTCCAAACCGGCATATTTGGACGGCACAAAATCCTCGCCATGATGGCCGGTGCGATAAGTGTAATCTTGGCCATAGGCCAGATTGAAACCGTCAACCACTTGGGAGACGCCGGGGCCGCCATAGACCGGCAATTTTTGCGGCCGCCCGCGCACCCAGCTCGCCAAATGCATTTCGCCCAAAGCGGCAATATGGTCGGAGTGGAAATGCGTCAGCAAAACCGCGTCCAAGCGCTGCATGGGCAAGCCCAATGCGGTGGCTTTATCGGCCGAGCGCGCGCCGCTATCGACCAGAAAAAACTTATCGCCGATAAGCACAGCGACACAGCTTTGCGCCGTGCCGCGCGCCCCTGCGCCGCCCATGGGCGAGCCGGTGCCGCAAAACACAATGTCGATATTATCACCGCCGAAATTGGCTTGCGGGGCGGCCAATTGTGCCGCCAATGCGCGTTTGACCAACCGGTCTTGCACCGCTTCATTGTTGAGAACCAGCGCGACAGCGGCACCGATTAAGACCAATAAGCCGAGCCCGCCAAGCCCTATGATTTTAAATATTCTCTGCATTTTATCGCTCATGACTGTCTCCGTTTATTTTATTTTTATCAAAGCCAAGCTCCGCAGCTCAGACTTAAAGCCCCAAACTTGCTTTGGCGAGGATATTGCGCTGCACCTCATTCGACCCGCCATAAATCGTGGCGGCGCGATTGTTCAGATAATCAGCTTGCAGTTTAGGCGCTACATCCGGCCCAACCGGATGGCTATTATAACCCAGCTCGCGCGCTTCGGGCTGCCACGGCACACCATAAAGGCCCAGCGCCTCCAGCATCACCTCGTCAATGGCTTGCTGGGTTTCGGTCGCGGTAATCTTCATCCGCGACGAAGCTGCACCCGGCGATTGGCCGGCCGCCAGCAGGCTTTGAATACGAAACTCAGACACTTCCAGCCCTTGCACGCGGATAATCAATTCATTGTAGCGATTGATCAGCGCTGTCTCATGGCTCTCCATCACCAGCCCGCGCATTTCGGATAATCGCGCTTGTAGCCGCGCCGCATAAGCACCGGAGCGTTCAAACGTCAGCAGGGTTTTGGCAACCGTCCAGCCGTCATTTTCTTCGCCGACCAGATTGGCCACCGGCACGCGCACATTATCGAAGAACACTTGGTTCAATTCATGGTCGCCGGAAATGGTGATGATCGGGGCGACGCTCACCCCCGGCGTGCTCATATCGATCAGCAGAAAAGAAATACCTTGTTGCGGTTTGCCGCTGCCATCGGTGCGTACCAAGCAGAAAATATGATTGGCGTGATGCGCGTAGCTGGTCCAAATCTTGGTGCCGTTAATGATGTAATCATCGCCATCGCGCTCGGCCTTGCATTGCAGGCTGGCCAGGTCAGAGCCGGAGCCCGGCTCAGAATATCCCTGACACCAAATATGCTCGCCGCTCAGCAGCTTCGGCAAATAATGGTCTTTTTGTTGTTGCGTGCCGCACACCGCCAGGGTCGGCCCAATCATGCCGATGCCCATTGGGTAAAGCCGCGGCGCATGGTGGCGCGCGCAGGCGCTGGCCCAAATATAATGCTGCATATCCGTCCAGTCGGTGCCGCCGACCTCGACCGGCCAACGCGGCGCAACCCAACCTTTTTCGTTCAAAATGCGATGCCAGCGCATGGTCGGTTCATGCTCGCCACAAATTCCGCTGGCCAGCATGCCGGCGCGGCGCAACTCGTCGTCCAAATGGGTTTCCAGAAATTCATCAACCTCGGCCTGAAAGGCTTTGTCGTCTTGCGATAGACTTAATTCCATCATCTTAGTTCCATTTTCTAATAGCCAGCCTTGCCAAAAAAGAGCGCCGAAAGATTGTCGGGAGATTGCCGAAAAGCAAACGGTTGCAATTAAATTGACCGAACTGCTCTCAAAATACAACCGCGCCCTTTTACCGTCCTATCAAATTCGATAGGAATATCTCCGAACACGCTTCCCATGAAAATTTCAGAGCGTGCTGGCGCGCCGCCGCTTTATCGGCTTTGAGTGCCGCTTCAACCGCTTCAGACAGGTCGGGGCTCATTTTGCCGGCTGTGCTACCGGCCAAAACATCCAGCGGACCGGTCACCGGATAGGCGGCGACTGGCAAGCCGCAGGCCATGGCCTCCAGCATCACCAAGCCGAATGTGTCGGTTTTGCTGGGAAACACGAATATGTCGCCACTGCGATAATGGGCGGCCAGTTCTTCGCCGAATTTGGCGCCCGTAAAAATCACATGCGGATATTTTGCCCGCAATTTATTAAGCTGGGGGCCGTCGCCGACAACCAACTTACTGCCCGGCAAATCAAGCTCCAAAAACGCTTCAATGTTTTTTTCCACCGAGACGCGGCCGACATAAACCATGACCGGCTTGGCCAGCTTCAAAGCCGGTTTGCGGTTATTATTGAACAAGTCGGTGTCGACACCGCGCGTCCATGTCACAGCATTGGTGAAGCCGCGCGCCGCCAAATCATCCTCCAGCGATTTGGTGGCGACCATCATCGCTGCTGATTTGCCGTGGAATTTCTTGACCACGGCGTAGCCCATGCGCAGTGGTGCGCCGACACTCTCATTGGCATATTCGGGAAACTTGGTGTGATAGCTGGTGGTAAACCGCCAGCCGCGCTTCAAAAAAATGGCGCGCGCCGCCCAGCCAAGCGGGCCCTCCGTGGCGATATGAACGCTGTCGGGCGAAAACGCATCGATAAGCCGGGCCATTTTGCGTTTTGGAAACAGCGCCAATCTGATTTCCGGATAGATCGGCAAAGGCACGGTTTTGAACATATCGGGCGAAATAACTTCGATCTCATGACCTTGCGCGCGCAAATGACCAATGACCGTTTTAAGGGTTGTTACAACGCCGTTCACTTGGGGTGACCAAGCGTCCGTCACAATAAGTATTTTTTTCACTCAGCAGCCTCAGAAATTGGCTCGACCGATTTTTGAGGGCTGTCGATTTCCAATGCCGGTGTGCCGCGCCGCGCCACCTCGTCGGCCCAATAGATAATCTCCCAGGTGCCGTCAAAATGCTCAACCAAGGCGGTGCAACTTTCCACCCAATCGCCGTCATTCATATAAATAATGTCGCCATATTGTTTCATCTCGGCATGGTGGATGTGGCCGCAAATAACGCCCTGCACGTCGGCTTTTTCGGCTTCTTTGACAATCACGCGCTCAAACTCGCTGATGAATTGAACGGCGTTTTTGACCTTGATTTTGAGAAATGACGATAACGACCAATAGCGCAATCCCATGACCCGCCGCAGCGCGTTGAACACCGTATTGAGCCGCAAAACAAAGTCGTAAGCGTGGTCTCCTATATAGGCGAGCCAGCGCGCGTAAAGCATAACATTGTCGAAATTATCGCCGTGCAAAACGAGGTATTTGTCGCCATTGACCGCTTCATAAATATCGGTCGGCTTTACTTCAATGCCGCCAAAATGGGTTCCGATATAACGCCGCAATCCTTCATCATGATTGCCGGGAACGTAAATGACTTTGGTTCCTTTGCGGGCCTTGCGGAGAATTTTTTGCACCACGTCATTATGGCTTTGCGGCCAGTACCATTTGCGCTTCAAACGCCAGCCATCGACAATATCGCCGACCAGATAAAGCTCTTCGCTGTCGTGATATTTCATAAACTCGAGCAGAAGCTCGGCCTGGCAGGCTTTCGAGCCGAGATGAATATCGGAAATAAAAATGGTTTTAAAATTTTTGGAGGCGGTTTCGGGTGTCGTTAAATCGGGAGCCAAATCATCAGTCAAATCAGTGAAGGTCATCCGTCGCTTCCATACAATGATTGTCGATGTTCTTAGTTTGCCCCCTTTTTTTTACAGTTTTGTTTCAGTTGCGAGGTTATTTTATGACGCAGTGTTTGCGCCTGTCAGTCGGTGATTAAATTTTATCGTTTAGGCTTCTTGCTGGCCTGCAGTCGGTTCAATATTATATCCTTATGAAGCGTCGGGCAGGGGCGGTCGCGGCGAAAAGATTTTCGAGGGCTTTGAGGGAGTAGGTATTGTGACACATTGGACACAAGCCGTAGACGCACAGCCGCGCATCGCCGTTATCGGCGCCGGCATGTCGGGCATTGCCGCCGTGGAGAAATTGAAAAAAGCCGGCTATAGCGACGTGACGGTTTTTGTTTTTAATCGTTGTCGTTTAACAGCGCGCGCATGACACAAAGCGCCAGCACCGCGCCGATAAATTGCGCCAGCCAGAATAACGGCATATCGGCCGGGCGAATGCCGGAAAAACTATCGGTGAAACCGCGCGCCAAAGTGACCGCCGGATTGGCAAAGCTGGTCGAGGCGGTGAACCAATAACCGGCGGTAATATAAAGACCGACCATTATCGGCACCGCATCGGCGCGATATTTAAGGCCGCCCAAAATAGTCATGGCGAGGCCGAAAGTCGCCACCGCTTCGGCAATGAACTGACCGTGACCGGTGCGAATATTGAGCGACGGGGTAAACAGCGCCAACTCGAACATGGCATGCGCCAACGCCGTGCCGGCCAGCCCGCCCAAGGCTTGCGCGCCGATATAGGCGATAAGCGCGCCATTGCCCAGCTCGCCTTTCAAGCGAAACATCAGCGATATGGCAGGGTTGAAATGCGCCCCCGAGACGGGCCCGAAAACCGTAATCAGTACATAAAGAATGGCGCCGGTAGCGATGGTGTTGCCCAAAAGCGCCACCGCATTATTACCGTCGGCCAGATTGACCGCCATAATGCCCGACCCGACAACGGTGCAGACCAGCAGCAGCGTGCCCAGCGCCTCGGCGGCCAGCTTGCGGATCACGCGTCGGCCTCGTCGGCGAGGAAGCTGTCAATACGGTTTTTAATCATGGCGAAGACGCCGTTAAAATGGCCGCGCACGGCTTCCTCAGAACCGGAAAACACCGCCGGATCGGGGAACGGCCAATGATAATTCACCGGATGGCCGGGCCATATCGGGCAGGCCTCGCCCGCCGCATTGTCACAAACCGTCACAATAGTGTCCATTTTCGGGCCGGCCAAATCGCCAAACACATCCCAGCTTTTGGAATACGCATAATCGGTTTCGATACCGGCACGCGCCAGTGTTTCCAGCGCCATTGGGTGCACTGTGCCGGTCGGGGTCGAGCCGGCCGAATGGCCGCGCCACCGATCGCTTATGTGATTGACATAAGCCTCGGCCAAAATCGAGCGGCAGCTATTACCGGTACACAGGAACAAAATATTTTTCATGCACAACAGTTAGGCAGCAGATATGACAGTTTTGTGACGCGCCTGTTTGGCTTATGGCAGCGGCAATCGGCGCTGTTCTGCCATTTATTGACACTCAAAGTGTCATTTTTTGTTGAGCTTTGGCACCGCCTGCGTCAGCACCAAAAGTTGAACATTAGCGAGGCGCGCGAAACGGTGATTGCCATTTTGCGCGGTCTGGCCGATTAGCGCCATGCGACGATGGTTGACACGCTTGGCTATCGCCGTGCCGCTCAGCCTGCTGGCGCTTTTTATCTTTATCTTCTGGCTGGCTTTTTTCTCAAGCCGCCCACCCCTGACCACCGACCCGGCCACGTTGGCCGGCGATGGCAGCACGCTTGATTATTGCCAACTGCCCAAGCTCGATGGCAGTGGCAAGCTGGCCCGCGACATCCCCAAAGGCAACACACCGGGCTGCGGCTACGACCATTTTCCATCGCCCATATTGGCGGCCTGCACCGAGCCATTGCCAGCTGAGGCAGATGATATTCGAGGGCTTTGGATTGCCGAGGAAGGTCGCGTCGGTCATGTCGAGCGCATCGAGCAATGCGGCAGCCGCACTGTGGTCACCACTTCCGGCGTTATTCATGATTACGGCCCCAATGCGACGGCGGGACTGACCACCAATGATACCGCAGGCATGGTGCTGTTCACGATTGGCGCGCGGGAATATTGCCCGCGCACCTCCGCTTCGATGATATGGCGCGACAAAGTTTTGAACTTCCAAGCTTTCGGCTGGGGGCCGCGAGTGGTGCGCCGCTATATTGAGGGTGAGCAATTGGTTTGGGAATATCTTGACGGCAGCGTGACGCGCATGCGGCGGCTGTGCCAATTGCCCGAAGACAAAAAAGTGCCGCAAAAACGCGGGCCGCGTATTTCGATTTTCTGATTTTTGTGTGAGCGCCTTGGAACATATTGGGGGGGGCTGTTTTAGAGCGGCGCGAGACAATTATCGGCCCAAGAAAAAACGGAATCATAGCGGAACGGCCTAAAACCGTGCCCAATGCCATTGCAAAGCGCGTGCCAACCTGTAATGTTAGTAAAAAAGAAGGGCCCTTTAGGCGAAGAGTGAGGAACATGGCCATAAATAGAACGATGTGGGCGGTCATTTTTTTGACCGCATTTTTGTGTGCGTCGCCGGTATGGGCGCAATCGCTGCAAGCAATTACTCAAACGGCGCAATCTGCCACCGCGGATGGGGTGGCCTCGCAAGGGCGCATTGATGAGCTTGATGACGAGACCGACCAGCTGACCCGCGATTATCGCGCGGCTCTCAAACAGCTTGCGGCGTTGCGCGAATATAATGCGCAAGTTGAAAAGCTTATCGAGGCGCAAAGAGCTGAAATGATTTCGGTGCGTCAGCAAATCGATGATGTGACCAATGTTGACCGCACCATTGTGCCGCTGATGTTTCGGATGATCGACGCGCTTGATCAATTTGTGAAACTGGACGTGCCGTTCCTCGCCAGCGACCGCAAAGCCCGGGTCGCCAATCTGCGCGAATTGATGGACCGCTCCGATGCCAATCCGGCCGAGAAATATCGCAAAATCCTCGAGGCCTATGAGATTGAAAACGAATATGGCCGCACCATCGAAGCCTATGAGGGCGAGATGGAGATTAACGGCGAAGCGCGCACAGTGGCGTTTTTGCGCATTGGCCGCGTGGCGTTGATTTATCAGACGCTGGACGGCGCGGAGAGTGGCGCTTGGGATAAAGCGCAGCGGCAATTTGTGGACCTCGACGGCGATTTTGACAGCGAACTGCGCAGCGCTTTGCGCATCGCCAAACAACAAGCCGCGCCTGACCTTCTGGTCGTGCCGGTCGTGGTCGGGGAATAGGGGATAAGATGATGAGACAAGTAGCTTCACCTTTTATCGCCTCAACCTTGTTGATGGCTTTAATGATTGCGCTGCCTTTTAATGCGGTCGCGCAAGAAGAAACCAAAGACGATGCGGTAACGCTGCAGCAGTTGCTCGAGCAAGTGCGCCAGGGTCGCGTCAATGATAATGCGGCTTTTGCGGCGCGCGAAAAAGAGTTTCGCGAAAACCGCAATCGCCAAAATACCTTGCTGACGCGAACGCAAAACGCCATTAAGCGCGAAGAAGCGCGCAGCGAACGCTTGGAAAAAATATTTGCCGATAATGAGGTGAAACTGGCCGAGCTCGAAGGTCTGTTGAACGAGCGCCTCGGTGTGTATGGCGAATTATTCGGCATTGTCCGACAAGTAGCGGGCGAGACCAAAGCCCAAATCGACGAGAGCGTGATTTCCGGCGAGTTGAAACAAAGAAGCGCGCCGCTGGGTGTGCTGGCCAAGACCAAAGGTCTGCCGGACATGGAACAGCTCGAATATCTTTGGTTCGCGCTGCAACAGGAAATGACGGCGCAGGGCGAGGTCAAACGCTTCACCGGTGAAGTGGTCAATCTCGACGGCTCTTTGCGCCAAACCGAAGTGCTGCGTATCGGCCCGTTCACCGCCTTGGCCGACGGGCAATTTGTGCGCTATGCCGGGAATAATCGTTATGCCGATCTGGGGCGTCAGCCGCCATCGCGCTTTGGCGATGCGGCCGATGATGTGCTCGATGGCGACACCGGCCAACTGGTCGGTGCGCCCATTGACCCGTCGCGGGGCGCAATTTTGAACCTGTTCTTGCAAATGCCGACATTGTTTGAGCGTGTCAATCAGGGCGGTCTGGTCGGCTATATCATCATCATGTTGGGGCTGGCTGGCGTCGGTTTGGCGCTGGAGCGCATCACCCGTCTGACCTTATTGTCGCGCGAGGTGAAACAGCAAATGGCTTCCGGTCAAGCGACCGGCGATACGCCTTTGGGGCGTGTCTGGGCGGTTTATCAGGAGGCGTCGGGACGCAAAAAGCTCGATGTCGAAACGCTGGAGCTGAAGCTCGACGATGCGATTTTGAAAGAAATGCCGGCGCTCGAAAAACATCTGCCGCTATTGAAATTGCTCGCCGGTGTGGCCCCGCTGCTGGGGCTTCTCGGCACGGTGACGGGTATGATTTTGACTTTCCAAGCCATCACCCTGTTTGGCACGGGCGACCCTAAACTCATGGCCGGCGGTATCAGTCAGGCGCTGATGACCACTGTGCTGGGTCTGGTGGTCGCCATCCCGATTTTGCTTTTGCATTCGGTAGCGGCGACGCGCTCGCGCGAGATTGTGCAAATTATGGAAGAGCAAGCGGCCGGCCTGATTGCCAGCCATGCTGAGGGCAAATAATAGAGGAGTGAGGCAGTGACGTTTACCGACATATTGTTTCTATTCCTGAACCCTTTTGAGGCGATACGCGGGGTCCGCGATTTCCTCGAATTGGGCGGCGATGTGTTGGTCATTATCATGTTCACCACTTTGGTGCTGTGGGTGCTGATTTATGAGCGCTATAGTTTTTTTCGCGGCGCTTTCAAAACCTTGGCGGCAGCGCGCCAGGCCGAATGGCAGGCGCGGAATGAGCATAAAAGCTGGACCGCGCACCGCATCCGCGAAATGATGATTTCCGATGCGCGCCTGAAAGCCCAAGCCAATCTGGCCTATATCAAAGTGCTGGTGGCGCTGGCACCGTTTCTGGGCCTATTGGGCACGGTCACAGGCATGGTGGAAGTATTTGACGTGATGGCGGTCACTGGCTCGGGTAATGCGCGCGCCATGGCGGCGGGTATCTCGAAAGCCACATTGCCGACCATGGCCGGTATGGTGGTGGCGTTGTCGGGGCTGTTTTTCGCCGCCAGTCTGGAACGCAAAGCACAACGCTCGGTCGAACAATTGGAAGACCGCTTGGAATTGGCCGATTAAGAAAAGGCGGATGAGGAAACACAGATGCGCAAAAGACATTCACGCCCCGAAGATGACACCGCAATTGATATGACGCCAATGCTCGACATTGTGTTCATCATGCTCATCTTCTTCATCGTCACCGCGACTTTTGTCAAAGAAAGCGGCCTCGATGTTACGCGGCCCGATGCCGAGACGGCGGTCAAGCAAAGCCGCGTCGGTATTTTGATCGCCATTGGCGAAAATAATGAGATTTATATCAATCGTCGTCAGGTCGATTTGGCGGCGGTGCGCGCCAATGTCGAGCGCCTGCACGCGGAAAACCCACAAGGCGGCGCGGTCATCCAAGCCGACCGGAAAGCCCAGACCGGCGTGCTGGTTGAAATTATGGACCAAGTGCGCCTTGCCGGGGTCGGTGCCATCTCCATCGCGGCGGAAGAAAAATGACGCAATTCGTGTCGCTCCGATTTTTGAGCGCAGCGGCGCTGGCCGCGGTGACGACAATGGTCTTGTTTTTGACCATGAAAGTGCTGATTACCGGGCGCGATTACGAGATCGAAAAAGAGCTCGCGAGTTTTGGTATTGATTTTGTCCGCGTCGAGCGCGATGAGGATATCAATACCAAAGACCGTGGGCTCGACCGCCCCAGCCAACAGCAGCCCGATGAGCCACCGCCGCCGCCCAAACTGCAGCAAACGCAGCGTCCGAATATGGACAAAGCCAGCATGAGTGCCGATCTCGGCCAATTTGGACTGGACGGCATGAACCTCAACGCGCCGGTTGATGGCGATGCGCTGGCCATCGTGCGCGTGTTGCCCCGCTATCCAAGCCGCGCCTTATCGCGCGGCATTGAAGGCTGGGTGCTGCTGGAATTTGCCATTAATGAATTGGGGCAGGCCATCGAACCGGTGGTTGTCGATGCTGACCCGCGCGGCGTGTTTGACCGCTCGGCCATTAATGCGGTGAAGAAATGGAAATATCGGCCGATGATGGAAGACGGCAAACCGGCTGTGCGTCCGGGTGTGCGCCAGCTTATCAGTTTCAATATTGCCGAATGAAGGGGGATAAAATGACGCATAAAATCAACCTCTTATGTTCCGGCGCGCTGCTTCTTGGTGTGCTGTTGGCCCCGCTTGGCATGGCCGGCATGGCACCGGCGCACGCGCAGGAGGCCAAAAAAGAAAAACCGCAAAAGCCGAAAACTCGGCGCACCGAAGTGCTGGGCAAAAACGCTTTCCGTCGTATCGAGGAAGCGCAAAATCTGATGGCCGAAGAGAAATATGAAGAGGCGTTTGTGCCGCTGCAGGCAATCCTCGACGGCCCGAAATTCAAGCCTTACGAAAAAGCCGTGGCGCTTCAAACCATGGGTTTTGTGCATGCCGGTAAGGGCGACTATGAGGCGACGATAAAAAGTTTTGCGGCGGCCATTGCGACGGGTGATTTGCCGCCGCGCGTGGCCCTCGACCTGACTTACAATTTGGGCCAATTACATTTGGCGCAAGACCGCCCGCGGCGCGCTTTGGCGCTGATCGATGAATGGTTTGCGGCGCAAGAAGAAGAGCCGGGCGGGGCTCCTTTCGCATTGAAAGCGCAGGCCCATATTCTGCTCGATGAATTGCGCCCGGCCGAACAGGCGATTAAAAAAGCCCTGTCAAAAACCGAGACGCCGAAGCAGCAATGGACGCGCATTTTATTGTCCGTGCTGTTGCAAGAGGAACGCTATGGCGAGGCACGGCCGGTGCTGGAGGATGCGGTGCAGATTTGGCCCGGCGTCAAAGCCTTTTGGCAGCAATTGACGGCGGTATATTACGAGGCCGAGGAGGAAGAGCTGGCTTTTGTCGCGCAGCGCGCCATGCACATTCAGGGCATGCTGACCAGCTCGAAAGAAAAATCTGCCATGGCGCAGCTTTATCTGTTCCACAATGTGCCGATAAAAGCGGCTGAGATTTTGCAAGCCGGTATCGATGACGGCAGCATTGAGAAGACCGAGAAAAATTATGAGTTGCTGGCGCAAGCCTATATGCATGCGCGCGAATGGAAAAAAGCCGTGCCGCCGTTAACCGTAGCGGCAGAGAAATCCGACAAAGGCAAGTTTTACGAACAATTGGCGCAGTCTTATGTGCAGGATGAGAATTGGCGGCAAGCCGAGCGGTCGCTGGTTCAAGCCCTCGACAAAGGCGGTCTCGATAATGAAGCCAATAGTTGGCTGCTGCTGGGCATTGCGCGCACGCGGCTGGAGAAATATGACGACGCTATTGAGGCGTTTCGCAAAGCCGGTGACGATGACGATATTGCCAAGGATGCGTTTCGTTGGATTCGCTCGATTGAAAAACGATTGGCCGAAAAGCGCCGCGCCGAAGAAGCCGCCGCGCGTTCGGATGGCTAGAAAACCCGATTAAGGGCGACGCGCGGTATCGCTAGAGAACCTCTTCCAGCGCCTCAAGGCAAGTGCTGACATTGTCTTGCGATGCGCCAAAGCCCATCAACCCGATGCGCCAAATCTGACCGGCCAACGCCCCGAGACCTGCCCCGATTTCAAGATTATATTCGCTCAACAGGGTTTTTCGGATATCCGCCTCGCGCGCTTTCAGCGCCTCGGGGATAATCACCGAATTCATTTGCGGCAGGCGATAGGGCTCTTCGACCAAGAGCTCCAGCCCCAATTTCTGAAGCCCCTCTTTCAGCGTCTCATGGTGCTGACGGTGGCGTGCCCAAGCGGCTTCCAGCCCTTCGGCGCGCACCAGCAACAAGCTTTCATGCAGCGCATACATGGCGTTAATGGGGGCGGTGTGGTGATAAGAGCGCGCGCCGTCGCCCGACCAGTAATCCATCACCAGTGATAGATCGAGGAACCAGCTTTGTATCGGCGTATTGCGCTTGCGCACGGTCTGTACGGCGCGTTCGGAGAAAGTCACCGGCGACAGACCGGGCGGGCAGGAGAGGCATTTTTGGGTGCCCGAATAGGCCGCATCAACGCCCCAATCATCGATCATTACCGGCACACCGGCCAGCGAGGTAACGCAGTCCATAATCGTCAGGCAATCATGTTCTTGCGCCAGCTTGGCCAGCGCCGCGCCGTCAGAGCATACGCCGGTCGAGGTCTCGGCGTGGACAAAGGCCAGAATTTTAACATCGGTATGGGCTTTCAGCGCCGCTTCGACTTTGTCGAGCGATACCGGCGTGCCCCAAGCGTCTTCCACCACCACAGCTTCGCCACCACACCGAATAACGTTTTCTTTCATGCGGCCGCCAAACACGCCATTAATGCACACCAGCACTTTATCGCCGGGTTCCACCAGATTGGCGAAGCAGGTTTCCATGCCTGCCGAACCGGGGGCCGAGACCGGAAAAGTGAGGGCGTTTTCGGTCTGATAAGCGTAGCGCAGCAGCGCTTTAATTTCGTCCATCAACTCAATGAATTGCGGATCGAGATGGCCGATAATGGGCCGCGCCATGGCGTCGAGCACGCGCGGGTCGATATTGGACGGCCCCGGGCCCATCAGCGTTTTAAAGTTCGGATTGAAACTGTTCATTTGGTCCCCACATTGCCAGCAAAGCTTGTCCGATTGGCGGCGAGTATGCGGCGAGGTTGAATAATTTGTCAATTAGGCTCATGGTATCAATTAGACCGTAGATATGGGAGTGGAACCGCATGTCACAGTTGGAGCAATATGCAGCGTTGCACTCAATGCTGCATAATATGGAAAGAGACCTTGGATTGAAGAATTTGACAGCGGCTGAGAAAGCCGTGCTGTCGGCCGTGACGCAATTGCAAGGCATGTTGAACGACACAGAATTTGTCAGCTCGCGGGCCATTAGAAATCACGATTTATGCGCCCATCTGCCAAACCCGACTTTTTTTCGCGCGCTGGCGCGTCTGTTGGAGCGGCGGTACATTTATCTTCCCGATGGGCGCTCGAAAGGGCTTTATCGGCTGCGATAATAAGGGGCATGCATCGCGCCCTTATAGCGCCCCCTTCGGTAGGGCGCAAAGCGCACTAGACCTCGCTGCGCTCGCTAAGTGCTTCTAGCGCTTGATTTTAAAAATTATGGTGCCCAGGAGATGGGTTCGATGCCTTTCCTAGGCTCCTAGCAGGCCCTGACCTTCAATAATATCAATAGGTTAGCACTTTTTGGGGCTCGGGCAAATCCTATTTGTGGTCATCCATATGGTCTACCAAGAAAAGACCCGGGTTCCGGGTCGCACGGTCCGTGAAACATGGGTAGCTTGGGCCGCCGACAATAATTATTACCTCGGTCATTTTTGTGGCTGTTCAGGAGCAGTCACCGCCGATGTCGGCTCATATTAGTTTGAAACGGGGCGTTTGACCTCGCTTGATGTTTGCGTAGGGCTCATGACGGGGCATTTTCCGGCCAAGCTTGGTCCATCACCCAAGCCCACCGAATCCTTCCCTCCTTTTGTCCAGCCAAACTCGCTCACGCGTTTGACGGCACGCTCATCCATCTCAGCACATTCCTTTTTGCTCAATAGCACCCGCTCGTCATAGGCCGATATTTTCCTGTCCGCAGCAATTCTTGTTTTATAGAAAAACAGGCCTTTGAGAGCGCCGCGCGCCAGCAATTTACGGATACCATTCAGAGGTTTAATGCGGACGTGTTCTAAAAAACTGTCCTCAAGTGCCTCGATACAAACCCACCTTCCTAAGGGCTTAAATGGGTGCGGGAACCATCTGTCGCCAAAAGCGTGAACAAAAGAGTTCACAATGTCTCGACTTACCGGCGAAAAACCGTGATTTTTGCTTTCCCAGTCATCAACAAACGCCTCAAGCGCTTCCGGGGTATTTGGGAACCCCTTAATCGGCTTATCGCCCTCAGTTCGAAAATGTTTGGACAATGCTTTGGCA